>JACCEA011307629.1_pt1 | contig 97251 bp, 103 predicted proteins | sample 7449851 | NCBI WGS metagenome assembly JACCEA01 (sample SAMN15323453, study PRJNA562643) | freshwater metagenome | isolation source: river surface water | place: USA:Blue River Watershed | collected 2017-08-18 | reverse complement strand
GAAAGACATCTTTTATCAAGTCTTAAAAAACATTTTGAATGTATTTTTCGCACCTTTTCTAAACTTGATGTGTAAACCAAATTTATAATGTGTTAGAAAAATGGGGTTTTTAAGGTTTGACTAATTAAACTGTATTCAAAGAGTAATTAAAGCATTTTAGTTTGTTTGAATAATTGAAAGTTATTTTATCGTAACAAATTAATATGACCAGTAAGAATCGTGCTTTTTGCGTTGTCTAAACCACTGAATTGAATGTAATACGTGTAAGTGCCATCTTGCGCTTTTTTCCCTTCATAAGTTCCGTCCCAACCTTGATGATAATCGTTGGTGTAAAAAATTTGCTCGCCAAAACCATTGAAAACACTGCATTCATAATTGCCTTCGTTCACTAAAGTTGAGAATATTGGCGACCAAACATCATTGATTCCACTTCCATCTGGCGTGAAGGAATTTGGAATATAGACATTTAGTTCTTCTTTAAAACTCACTTCTTTTTGAACGGTATCGCGACAACCAAATTCACTTTCTACTACTAATTCAACATTAAATGAAGCAGAACTTTCAAAGAAAAAAGTGTGAGTCGGGTTGTTATTATTGGAAGCAGTTCCACCATCACCAAAATTCCACCAATTTTGTAGTGCATTTTCACTAGAATTTGTGAATCCAACATTCGCCGAAGTTTGGTAATTTGCTAATTCATTGTAGTAAAAATTCGCTACAGGATTTTCAGAAACACAAACTAAATCCGTGTAATTTACTGTATTTGAACAGCCATTCGTTCCTAAAATCGTTAAGGAAATATCATAGCAATTTGGATTATTAAAAGAGAAATTCAAATCACCACAATTAGTACTAACTTCTTGCCCATCAATTTTCCAAGAACAAAGACTCGACTCCAAAAATGGCGTTGAAAAAGAAATATTCAATGGCGCACATCCCTCTGTTTGTGAAGCGTTGAACGATAAATCGGGTAATTCTAAAACTGTGATTATTGCAGATGCGCTGTTAATACAACCATTTAATGCATAAGTAAAAGTAATAGTAGTATCAGCTTGTGGAGAAAACTGCACACTTGACGAAGTAGAACCATTTCCCCAGGTAAAAACTCCTCCAGGTAAAGAACTTGAAGCGTTTATCGTTGCTGAATTACCTTGGCAAATCGTTGCGTTATTAGCACTTAAAACAAATGGTGGAGCGATACTCACATTTATTGTCGCAAGCGAAGATTGACAAGCATTCAATGTGTATTGTACCGAATAAGCAGTATTTTGGGTTGGAGAAACCTGAATCGAAGCAGTTGTTTCTCCTGTATTCCATAAATAAGTTCCGCCTGCAGTCATTGGTGAAACTGAAATTATTGCTGTTTGACCTATACAAACGCTTGTATCTTGATAAATCAAAACAGGACTAGGCGTAATATTTACCATTCCAATTCCATTGCTTGAACAACCATATTCGTTTAAAACAAGAACATTGTATGTTGTAGTGACATTTGGTGAAACGTTGATACTACTTGTTGTTTGTCCATCACTCCATAAATAAGTTGTTCCCGATTGACTACTTGAAACAGTTAAAGTTGCAACTTGACCTTGACAAACAGTTGGATTATTGAAAGTTAAAATAGGGGCTGCTTGAATCGTTAAATCTAATTCTTCAGTAATACATCCATTTAGAAAAGTATACAATCCTGAAGCTGTATAAGTTTGTCCATTCAAAGCCCACGTATAAGAATTACAAACGTTTACAACTGTTGAATTTATTGAACTTGGTGTTATTGTTAAATTTAAAATTTCAGTTTGACAACCAACTATGTGTGTATAAACTCCAGAAGAAGTGTATGTTGATCCATTCTGTGTCCATAAATAAGCATCACAAGCGCTTGCAGCAATAGAATTTTGAGTGCTAGTTGTTATTGTTAAGGCTAAGTTTTCTGTTATACAGCCATTTACGAATGTATAATTTCCACTTTGAGTATAGGTTTGATTATTTACTGACCAAGTATAAGTATCACACTCAGAAACAGTTGTATTATTCGTTTGGCTTGTTATTTCAGAAACTGTTATCGATTCTTGATTGGTACAAGTTCCACTTCCAGAAGCAGTTACAGTATAAGTTCCTGCTGTTGTGATAATTACTGATGGATTTGAACCTAAACCATTTGACCATTGATAGGAAGTTCCTCCAGAGGCTGTAAGTGTGGTGCTTGTTCCCGCACAAAAAACAAGTGGTCCTGAAACTACTAAATTCGGAGCTGAATTAACAGTAACCGCTTGATTTAAAGTCACAATTGGACAAGAACCAAAAGTTACTACATTTGAATAAGTTCCTGACATAGCTGTTGTAGCGTCTGAAGAAACTTGTGGACTTTGGCTTGTGGATGAAAATCCATTTGGACCCGACCATGCGAATGTCATTCCTGCGTTTGTATTGTTGATTCCAACTGAGAAAGCTGCATTTTCACAAACAGTTATTGGTGCTTGAACGCTTGGACCATCTGCCCAAATTTCAACATCGTCGATATAAATTCCTTCATCGTTTCGGTCAAAATTAGAAGCGGTTGGATTTGGGTTGGTCATCATTGACACAAAATTTGTACACTTTATTGCTGCATTTGAACCAGTTTGAACATTGACTGAAATGATTTTAACAGAAACGGTTGTTGTTCCTGCTGGAATTGGAAAGGTAAAAGTGTTTGGTGTTTGATAGGTAACATCATTTGGCGCAGCACAGGAAATTACTCCAACTCCACCAGTTTGTGTCCAAGAATAATTATGATCGTTACTTCCTGCCAACTTTGAAACCGTTGTGAAAGCGCCACCATCGAGAGAAATCATAAAAACAACGCCCTCACGCACATCAATTCCGGGACCATTTCCACCTAAGATAGAATGGTTTATACGCAAAGTTGGATTGGTTAAATATGAAACATTTATAGGATCTAAAATCAAGGTGTTACTCTCCCCTGCTCTACCAACACGTGCAGAATAAGTTCCTGTTTGAGCATGTTGTGTGTTGCGGTTTCCTCCAGAATAAGTCCAATTTTCAGGACAAGTGGTGGTTGCATTTTCAAAACCTTGAGCGTAATACCGAATTTGAGAAAAATAGAATTGGGAAACAGAAATAAATACTACAAAAACTAAAAACTTCATGCTTCCGAAAAGGATTTCTTTAATTCGGGTGCAAATGTACGGTTTTGATAAGGAATAAACATGCATTTTGTTTTAATTAATTGTTAATGTCTTAACATTAAAAAGTCTTGATTAATAAAGTAATCTACCAAGTTTTTTTTCTTGCGCATGTTAAATATCACAGAATACAACTGTTAACAAATTGAATTAATCTCAACGTGCGAAACTTAAAAAAAATAGCTCGTAATTTGTGTTAATTACCTGAGCAACGAAGTTAAATCTTTAAGGATTCTTTTAGAAAATCTTCCAGAATCACAGAACGATTACGTGGATAATTATTTCACTTTAAACAATCACGAAGGCTGGGGTGACAAAATTATTGCAGCCCATTTTTCCTGTAGAAAGATACACCAGTTTCGAACAAAAGAGGCATTTTGAATTACAATTGCCTGACATAAGATTTTAACGTGTTTCATACAATCAACCAAGTGAAACTATTCACCAAGAATCTTTCTGTTCAGAAGATGGAACGCTGTGTGAGGTTATAACAAAAAGGAGAATTTGTTAAGAAGACAATTGAAGCAACTAAACCATGTTCAGTAGTCATAATTGACGGGAAGAAAAGAATTGCGAAAAATATGGTTAATCTTGGTGAATAATAAAAAATGAAGTTTAACATGTAGTCAAAAACACTTCAAATGAAAATTTCTTAAATTTAGTAACCAATCAAAAAAAAACCACCTATGAAAACACTAATTTCTTTCTTTAAAATCCTCATTGTTTCCATTTTTATAATTGGATGTGTTCCTGAAGGATTAGAGGAAGAGGCAAATCAGAAATTTGGTGACCAACATTTCAAAACTGCTATTAACTTAATTGAGTTACACAAAATAAGAGAAGGCGAATATCCAGTATCTTTGGACAGTTTGAAACATCTTGGGGATTGGGATAAAATGGTTTTTAGTTCCGTTGAATATAAGAAATTAGACAATGGCTATGAGCTAAATCTTGTAAAAGGTTGGAATGGAAAACCGAAAAAATTAGTTTACCCAAAAGAATTCTGGAAAGGTTTAGGCTTAGTAAAATCTAATATGAAATAGTAAAAAAACAAACAAAATCTATTTGCAGAAAAGTTGTTTTATATATTGCAATGAGTTTAGACAGTTATATTGCAAAACCCAACGATGATCTTGGTTTTCTTTCAATTGTTGAACAAAAAGGACAAAATTATGGTTATGAGGAATTTATAAAATCAGTGGACGCAGTAATCGTTGGATTCAAAACATTTGACAAGGTAATTTCTATGTGATTTGAGTTTCCTCATGCTGATAAAGATGCTTATGTTATCACTAGAACTCCACGACCAGTTATTGATTCTGTAAAGTTCTACACAGGCGATCTAAAATCGCTTATTCAAAAACTTAAGTTTGAAAACGGAAAGAATATTTTTTGTGATGGAGGTGCTGAAATAGACAATGAGCTTTTAAAACAATATCTCATTGATGAATTAATTATTTCTATTATCCCAATTTTAGTTGGCGATGGTACAAAACTGTTTAATGATGGCAGACCAGAACAAAAATTAGACCTAGTTTCAGTTAAATCATTTGAAAAAGGACTGACTCAATTGCACTACAAATGCTATGATGGAAATATGAAAAATAGAAATTAGATAGAAAACTCAAGCATTTTCACGATAAATAGAAAAATAGTATCTTTTAATTGAATCCTTATTTTATTTTTTTTTTGAATGAATATTAAGTTATAAGAATTAAATAAAACCTTTATCGATGAAGAAACGGGTTCAATGGCTTTTATTATTGATTCTGAAGGAAATATCGTTGGATTACATTCCACGAAATAAATGAGATTCATACGCTAAAAATGCCGTTTGTAAAGATTCTTTCCCATTTTTCGTTAACAGAAATCAGAGTAATCTAAAATTAAATACATTTGACCATTAAATTATATAAAAATGAAACGTAGTTATGTTGTTTTAGGCGTTATTGGCGCTATTATTTTGTTTGCTTTTTTAGGATATTATAATTCCTACAACAAAGCTGTGAAATTACAAGAAGGAGTAGATGAAAAATGGGGAAATGTACAATCTGCTTACCAAAGAAGAGCGGATTTAGTTCCTAACATCGCAAAAATTGTAATGAAGGCTGCAAACAATGAAAAAGAAATTTTAATTAAAGTTACAGAAGCTCGTTCTGGAATGGTAGGTGTTGCAGATGAAATTAAGAATGCTAAAAACCCTCAACAATTAGAAATGTTGGGCAAAAAAATCAATACAGCTATTAATTTAGCGTATGAAGCATATCCACAAATAAGATCTACTGAAGGTTTTATCGAATTTCAAAAACAATTAGAAGGAACAGAAAATAGAATTAATCGTGAACGTGATTTATTCAATGAATCTGTGAAGGAATACAACACGCATATTAGAGGTTTCTTTAACAGAATGCTTTTAAACAAAGAGGAATTTCCTAAGAAAGAAAGTTTTAGTGCTGATGCAGGAGCTGAAAAAGCACCAGAAATTAACATGTAAAAAATGCTAACAGAAAAAGATAAAGATTTAATTCAAGATGCTATTGCGCAAGCAGAGCTAGAAACTTCTGGAGAAATCAGAGTTCACATTGATAAAGCATGTGATGGTGATCCAGTAAAAAGAGCAATAGAAGTGTTTGAAGAGCTAAGAATGCACGAAACACAACTGCGAAATGGAGTATTGATTTTTATCGCTTTTTCGAATCAGAAATTGGCAATAATTGGAGACAAAGGCATCAATGAGTTGGTGCCTTCCAATTTTTGGGACAGTACGCGTGATGTGATGATTCAATTGTTCAAAAAAGGGCAATTCACGGAAGGCATTTGTGCTGCTGTTAAAGAAGCAGGCGAACAACTTGCTACTTATTTTCCTTTAGAAGAAGGAGATGTTAATGAGTTAAGTAATAAAATAAGCACCAACGAATGATTAAGAAATTTACGAGTTTAGTTCTCTTTATTTGCCTTTCGTTTAGTGTATTGGCACAACTTCCTTCTCCAAAATCTCCACCCCGACTTTATAATAATTTTTCCTCCATTCAATTATTATCTACTGCTGAGGAAGCAGAAATTGAAGCAATATTGGAAAAATTTGAGGCAGAAACTTCAAATGAAATTGCAATTGTCGTTGTGGATGATTTACAAGGTTATGAACCTTGGGAATATGCCGTAGAAATAGGAGAAAAATGGGGAGTAGGAAAAGAAAAAGAAGATAATGGTATCGTTTTATTAATTAAACCAACTAAAACAGATGGTGGTAGAAAAACTTTCATTGCTGTTGGAAGAGGTTTAGAAGGCGCGATTCCTGATTTGACAACGAATGAAATTATCGAAAATGAAATCTTGCCAAATTTCAAGCAAGACAATTATTTTCAAGGGATTAAACAAGCTGTTGATGTGCTTTCAAAACTTTCCAAAGGAGAATATAATTCAAAACAATACAGTAAAAAGAACAAAAAAGAAATTGGTTTTGTCGGCGGATTACTACTTGTTTTTTTAATCATTATCATCGTAATCGTATTGATTAAAAAAGGAGGTCGTGGGGGCGGAAGCGGAGGGCTTGGTTCCTCTATAGCAAGTGGGATTTTCTGGGGAAGCATTGCAAACGGTGGTTTTGGAGGTGGTAGAGGTGGTTTTGGTGGAGGATCAAGCGGAGGTGGTGGTTTCGGTGGATTTGGTGGCGGAAGCTTTGGAGGTGGTGGCTCTGGTGGAAGTTGGTAGATAATTAAGTTTCGTTTAGCATTCTATAATTTTCCTTTTATAAACTCTTTCAAGGTTCCAAAAGAAAAGAATAAAAAGTTATATTAAGACCTATTAATTCTCAATTTAAAAATAATCAACTTTAGAAATTTATTAATCTATCTCATTACTAATATTTAAAACTAAATTCCTTTGAATTCCAACTTTCTTTAAAAAGATGAGGATAGTACTTTTCCATTTCAGAGCGCATTAATTCAAAAGGAATTTCGTCGTAAAAGCCACAATACTTGATGTATTCCATGTGCTTTTTGTCTTTTGTAAACTCTTGAAACAAAGAATCCGTTTCTCCATCCCATACTAAAGGTTCAACTCCTGCTATTCGGCATACTTTGCGATCGAAAGCAGGCGTACAAATTACCCATTTACCATTCAAAAAAACGGAAACAAAACCATGAAAGACGATTTCTTTTCGTCTCAAATACGTTTCGAGTTTTTCAATACCTAAATGATTGACAACAATTGCAAAACCAAAACGAGCTGGAATTTCAAGCGCACGAAGACAAGCAATCATCACTAGTGATTTCTCCACACACCAAGCTCTTTTCTTTTGAATTACTTTTGAAGCGATTAAACCCTCCGAACGAATATCTAAATGATAAGGATCATAAAGAAATCCATCGCGAACTTTTTCGTATAATCGAACTGCATTTACTTTTTTGTCCGTTAAATCCTTAAACTCGTTGATGTAGTCTTGAATGCTTTGATCAAAAAAATCAAGATTCTTCGAAGGTTTAAGAGAGCTTTCCATTTAGAATCATTTATTCATCCAATTCAAATTGCGAGAATACAACAATATGAAAATACCAGCAATTAATGAATTAAGAATAACTATTAAAGAAGGAATTACAGCAGCAGATACAAACAAATAAATTTGTAAAATATATAAAAAGCTGTATCCAATATACACATGAAAACCTAATTTTTTACCTTTTAACATCAAAGCAGCAGCAGCAACACCAGCCATTGCAACTCCAATCGCAACCAAATTATAAAGAGAAAAATTGGCATAAAAAGCCTCGGTCATTAATTGAATTCGCTTTAACAAATCAACCAAATAATCTAAATTTACTTTTTCCAATTGCTCAATTGATTTTGCCAATTCAACATTGTTCGCTCTAATTTCTTCTTTTGTTGGTGGTCCAGATAACAGCCCTGAAATCCCACCTAAAATTGTGAAGCCCGTATTTACAAAGGTTAAAATGCAAAGCACCAATAAAAATGTTGGTCTTTTTTCTTCTTCTTGATTGTTTTCTAATTGATTGTATTCCATGTTTTTTTATTTTGATTATAGAACTTTCGGATGTTAAGACTTTACGATATTAGGATTTTAGGATATTAGGACTTTAGGATATTAAAAGAGAATGAGAAATGAGAGAATGAGAAATAATCCGCAATAAACAATTCGCAATCCGCAATTTTCAATTTTACATTCTACATTCTCTTCACAAACTCCACCGCTTTCTTCATTTCTACCGAAGTATTCAAATCTGTATCGATAAAGTTAACTTCTTTTCTAAATGATTCATATAATCCTTCCACTTTTTCTGAACTTTTTAATGGTCTTCTGAAGTCAAAAGCTTGCGCAGCGTTCAATAATTCAATTCCAATGATTGAATAACAATTTTGTATCACTCGATATAATTTCGTCGCAGCATTGGCACCCATACTTACATGGTCTTCTTGTCCATTGCTGGAATCAATGGTGTCAACTGATGCTGGTGTACATAATTGTTTGTTTTGACTTACGATTGATGCACACGTATATTGTGCAATCATCAGTCCTGAATTTAAACCTGGATTAGCCACCAAAAACGGAGGTAAACCACGCGTTCCAGAAATCAATTTGTAAATGCGACGTTCTGAAATACTTCCCATTTCTGCCATTGCAATTGCCATAAAATCCAAAACCAAAGCCAATGGTTGTCCGTGGAAATTTCCTGCAGAAACAACATCGTCTTCATCCGGAAAAATTGTTGGATTGTCGGTCACCGCATTGATTTCTCGTTCGATTACAATCTGACAATGATTCAAGGTATCTCTTGTCGCACCATGAACTTGAGGTATGCAACGAAACGAATAAGGATCTTGAACGTGCGCTTTTTCTTGTGCTACAATTTCACTTCCAGCTAATAAATTTCTGAAAATTTCAGCTGTTTCTATTTGTCCAGGATGATTTCGAATCACATTCACATTTGCTTGAAAGGGATTGATTCTTCCATCATAACCTTCTAAAGACAGAGCAGCTACTTCGTTGAATTTCATCCAAAGTTTTTGACTGTGGGCTAAGCAATAACTCGCGTAAGCACTCATGAATTGTGTTCCATTCAACAAAGCCAAACCTTCTTTTGATTGCAAAACAATCGGTTCTAAACCAAAAGTTTCATTTAATTCTTTTCCTGAAATTCGTTTACCATTGTAATCCACTTCACCTTCGCCTAAAAGTGGTAAACACAAATGAGCCAACGGTGCTAAATCTCCAGATGCACCTAAACTTCCTTGTTGATAGACAACTGGAAAAATATTCTCGTTGTAGTAAAATAACAAGCGCTCAATCGTTTCCAATTGAACTCCCGAATTTCCTTTAGACAAGCCTAAAACTTTCAGCAACAACATACGTTTCACAATTTCATGCGGCACTTCCTCCCCCATTCCACACGAATGAGATAGCACCAAATTACGTTGTAATTGCGATAAATCTTCTTTTGAAATGGCAGTGTTACACAATGAACCAAAACCAGTATTTATTCCGTAAATCAAACCTTCCGATTTCTCTACTTTCTCGTCCAAATAAGCTCGGCAATGTAGAATTGCGCTTTTAACTCTTTCAGTCAATACAACTTTATCATTTGAAGCTAAAACTTGTTCTAGTTCCTCAAACGAAATATATTGATTGTCAATATGATATACTTCCATTTAATCAATTATTTTTTCACCATTTTAGCGAAATCTTTAGCAAAATAAGTTAAAATCCCATCTGCTCCAGCACGTTTAATGCTTAACAACATTTCAAAAACTGCTCGATCGTAATCCAACCAACCGTTTTTTGCAGCGGCATAAACCATCGCACATTCACCACTGACATTGTAAGCTGTGATTGGAATTGAGTAATTTTCACGCAATAAATGAATGACATCCAAATAACACAAAGCGGGTTTCACCATCAACATATCCGCACCTTCTTCGAAGTCCAATTGTGCTTCCAAAAGTGCTTCGCGTTTGTTTGCTGGATTCATTTGATATGTTTTTTTATCACCTAATTTCGGTGCAGAATTCAAAGCATCACGAAAAGGACCGTAAAAAGCACTCGCATATTTTGCTGAATATGACATGATACTCACATCTGTAAATCCTTCTTCGTCCAAAGCTTGACGCAACACTCCTACTCGACCGTCCATCATGTCAGATGGTCCAATGATGTCAACTCCAGCTTGCGCTTGAGCGATTGTCATTCGAGCCAAAATTGGCAACGTTTCGTCGTTTAAGATTTTACCATCTTCTACATAACCATCGTGTCCGTCAGAAGAATAAGGATCCATCGCCACATCGCTCATCACAACAGATTCAGGAAAACGCTCTTTGATTTGACGAATCGCATCCAAGTAAAAATTATCGTCAGCATAACTGTAAGACGCGATTTTATCTTTCAACTCTTCATCCACAGCCGGAAAAATATCAAACGTATAAATCCCAAGATTCATGCATTCTTCAATCTCTGGCAAAAGACGATCAATTGACCAACGGAAATTATTCGGAAGTGATAAAACTTCGTCTTTAATGTTTTTTCCATCTTTCAAAAAGATAGGATAAATCAGGTTTTCAACGCCCAATTTTGTTTCTTCCACCATGTTACGAATGGCAGCCGACTTGCGATTTCTTCGCGGACGAATATTCATTGAATTTTATTTAAGTATTGAATTACATCAACATTCCACCACAAACGTGTAGTGTTTGCCCTGTAATGTATGCTGACATATCTGAAGCTAGGAAAACGGTAGCATTTGCCACGTCAATTGGTTGACCACCACGTTTCAACGGAATGCCATTTCTCCATTCTTCCACAACTTTTTGGTCTAAGGCTTCTGTCATTTCTGTTTCGATAAATCCTGGTGCAATCGCGTTGCAGCGAATGTTTCTTGAACCTAATTCAGCAGCAATAGACTTTGTAAAACCAATTAATCCAGCTTTTGAAGCCGCGTAATTTGCCTGTCCAGCGTTACCTTTCACACCAACTACGGAAGACATATTGATAATTGAGCCCTTACGTGCTTTCAACATTGGACGTTGTACCGCTTTCGTTAAGTTAAATGCTGATTTTAAATTGGTATTGATTACTTCGTCCCACATTTCTTCGGTCATTCGCATCAATAAATTATCGCGTGTGATACCTGCATTGTTTACTAAAACGTCAATTGTTCCGAATTCTGCAACAACGTCATCTACTAATTTTTGAGCGTCGTCAAATTTAGATGCATCCGAACGGAAACCTTTTGCTTTTCCTCCGTTTGCAGTCAATTCTGCCTCTAATGCACGAGCTTTTTCTTCCGAAGAAAGGTAAGTAAATGCTACAGTTGCTCCTTGGTTAACACATTCTTCTGCAATTGCTTTTCCAATTCCACGAGAAGCACCCGTAATTAAAACGATTTTATTATCTAATAATCCCATAATTTCAATTTTTGCCAAAGTTAAAAATAACTCGTTAAGTGAAAGAAGTTTTGAAGGAAGAGTATTTGTTTCTACTTAAAATCTAAAACTTGGCACAATAATTATTCATTATTCAATTCACAAATCAATTAACTTTGGAAAGAATTATTAATTTTAAACAAACTAATAGAATATGAAATACCTTTTACTTTTTATAGCGCTACCAATCTTTTTTGCATGTAAAACACCAAAAGATGCGACAACAAAAGAGGATCAAAAATCAAATGAAATGATCGAAATAACAGCAAAATTAGGAGATATTTCAACTTTCTCTGACCCGATTGAAATCATCGAAGCGAAAATTGAAGGCAATTTTCTTTTGCTTAAAGTTGGTTACGGTGGTGGCTGTGAAGAACATACATTTGAACTAATTGGTTCAACCGAAATTGCGAAATCAATGCCTCCAATTAGAAGCATAAAATTGATACATAAAGCTAATAACGATCTATGTAAAGCTTATATTTACAAAGATTTGAAAATCAATATTTCTGAACTTTCGGATCGTAAAATTGATGGTTCAGCGATTATTTTAAAAGGTGAGCAGTTCAAAGAGAAAATGAGTTACACTTTTATTAAGTGATTTTTCTGAGAAGCCTTAGTTAGCAATTTTTTTTGTGGATATAAACTTTAGTTTCGCTTATTAAAACTGAGATAAAATTTTGAGTTTTTAATTTAATTTATTTTGCCATTCTTTTGCTTTATCAAAAGAATCACCGCGCAAGCAGCACCGAATGTAAAAATCAAGGCTCTAAATTTCTATTTTGTTCGCAAATTATTGTTTTTCTGATATTTACAATTCGTTGCGAACAATTTTAACTCCTTTCTGAAACTGATTTTTTTTTAAAAATGTTCTTACAGAAATTTTAAAATTAACAGTTTCAGTTCAGAAGCTAAAACCAAGAAATTCAAGGCCGGTTATTGTTCGCTATCATTCACTAAATAGTTCTCACTTCGATTATTTTTTTGATTTTCAACATTAAAATGTTTTACTGAAACGTTTAAGGACACACATTAAATCTTTTAAATAATTGAAAGTGAACTATTTCTTTTCTTTGAAAACCGAATCATTAATCCCTTTGTTTACTTTATAATTCGTTAGTTTAATGACGATTGTACCAGACTTTTCGTCTTTGGCATCTTTCTTCTTTTTATTATCTGTATCGTGTAAATCAGCGGCTACACTTTTTGGTAACTTGAATTTTTTTACATCAACTGTAAATATCAACTGACTTGGAAGTCCAAATTCAACTTGGTCAGCATAACTATAATCAACGCTTACTGTTCCACTGCTTCTGGTTGTTATTTGAGATTTTAAAATCAAATTTCTTTTTGTGTCAATCCAAAGTTTCGCAAGCACAAATTCACTATTATCTCCAGTTGGTATTACAGTTAGTTGTGTCGTTTTGATTTCACCAATCGTTTTTGTTCCACTTTCAACGACCATGTACGCACTTTTCTTAGCCAAAAAGGCATTCATATCTGTAAAACCTTGTTTTGGAAGAATAGCAATCCCTTTAGAAACAACTTTAAACTTGTCTTTTTGCTTGAAATAGATGGTTGCATTCACGGGTAAAATCTTAATCAAAGGAATATCAGCTTTGATATTTGCATCTACAGAATAATCGTTTACTGCGTTGATTTTAGCAACGACTTTCGCTAAAATGGCATCTGCTTCTTGCGCTTTTGAAAGAAAGGTTAGAAGTAGAAAAGTGCTGAATAAGAATATTTTTTTCATATGTGTTTAACTGTTTTTTCAATGATCATATGGAATCGCCACTTAAATTCATCATGGATTGTGACGAATCGCTTTATGGCTTATTTCATTAGGAAGTAATGTCTTTTTTATTGAATTTAACGATTGCAACAATGACTAATATCACGTTGTGCGCCAGTAATATAACAATCGACTGAATGATTTTACTCATCGGTATTGGATCTTCAAAGAAACTTCTCCAAGAAGCCATGTGCGTTGTGAATAAATAAGGTTTAATGGAATCAAATACCGAAACGTCAAGCGAACCAATAATAGTGAACAAAATGATGATTGCCATGGTTGAAACAATTGGTCCGATTGAATTATCCGCAAAGGCTGAAAGACAAATCGATAAGGTAGAAATTGTTAGCAAGGAAAGAAATGCAACGATAAACGCTAAACCATAACGCCACATAATATCTTGTTCTTGCAAAATCACTAAACCATCGCTGTTTAATACGATTAAGTCACCTGTACCAAAAATCCATTTTGCAACGATTAAGGCTAAAAACCCTAACCAAATTGTTAAGATTAAGGTGTAAACAGCTCCAGCAATGAATTTTGAAAGGACGATGCTCGTTCTAGAAATAGGTTTACTAGCCAACATTCTAACTGTTCCCATTGCTGCTTCTCCAGAAATCAAATCACCGGTAACCAAGGCTACCAATAAAGGAATATGAATAATCAACATTTGGAGAATGATGAACGCTATCAGATTTCCGTTCAAAATGTTACCATTAAATGAAAGCGTTTGCTCAAAAGAAGAAGTAACAAAGGAAATAAACGAACTTCCATCTGCTTTCATTGCAAACAAAATCACTGCGATTAGTAATGTTAGTGCGCCAATTCCCAAGTAACTTCTGGGTTTAGCAAGAATTTTTACAAATTCGTTATACGTGTTTTTTAGTAACATTAGGATTGAACTATTTTCATGAAAAAATCTTCTAGTTTGCGTTTTGGTTCTAAAGCAAAAACCAATACACCATTTTCAATCAAGGCTTTATTCAAGTTTGGAACTTGGCTTTTTTCAATTGCAACTTCTAATTCGTTTGCTGTTTCCCCAACAAATTGAGCATTGCTAAAATTAGTTGAAATAACTTGTTTCGCTTTTGCAACAAAATCAACCTCAAGATGAACCACTAATTCTTGTGCATTCAATAAATCTTGTACTTCACCTTCAACAATTGATTTTCCTTTATTGATAATCACCATTCGATTGGCAATCAATTCAATTTCAGAAAGCTGATGCGATGAAAGTAAAATCGTTTTGTTTTGCTCATTCTTCAAGCGAAGAATTAAATTTCTTATTTCAACGATTCCTTGTGGGTCAAGGCCTGTTGTAGGTTCATCTAGAATGATTAAATCAGGTTGGTGCAACAAAGTTTGAGCAATTCCCAAGCGTTGTTTCATACCGTGAGAAAAACCACCGATTTTATCTCCTCCCCTACCTGCAAGACCAACAAATTCAAGCATTTCACCAATTTGTGACTTAGAAACAGATGCGCCAGAAATACGGGCAAAAATCTCTAAATTCTTTTGAGCTGAAAGGTATTTATAGAAATCTGGTTTTTCAATGATGCTACCAATTTTAGATAAAATTTCGGAGCGACTATTGGTGTACGATTTTCCGAAAAGTTCAATTTTTCCAGCGTTGGGTTTAATTAGCGAAAGTAAGCAACGAATTGTGGTACTTTTCCCAGCTCCATTTGGACCTAAAAAACCAAAAACATCGCCACGACTTACGGTGAATGAAACGTCTTTAACTGCTTGAAAACTACCGAAACTCTTTGCTAGATGTTCGACTTTTATAACTGTTTCTTTTTCCATTAAATGTAAAATTAATCTTTAAGAAGTTCTGTAAAGATTTGTGGGCAAAAATTAACGTTCATTAAAGATTTTTTCAACTTGCGCGAAACGGTGCTTGAATATTTCTTCCAATTTTCCTTTTACAATTAGTGGATGCGCCAATTTCCCTAAAAAGCCGAAAGGAATTTCATAGGAAACGATATCGGTCATTTCAACTCCTCCTTCCACTTCTTTAAAATGATGTTCGTGGTGCCAAATTGTATAAGGTCCTTTGCGCTGTTCATCCACAAAAAACTCATTTTCTTTTACTGTTTTAATTTCAGTAATCCAAGACATTGGAATTCCAAACAAAGGTCGAACCGTATATTCAATCATTAAACCTTCATACATTTTTTCTGGCAAATCAACTTTAATGTCGAAACCCATGTATTCTGGAGTTATTTTTTTAAGATTCTCAGGTCGTGAGAAAAAATCCCAACAAGTCTTGATGTCAGTTTTAACGAATTGTGTTCTTTTTAATTGATACATGCATTAGAAACAAGCTTTGAAAAAGAATGTTTAGTTAAGATGCATGATTCTTAGTTTTTGATGCTTGATTACAAATTTTGACTTCAGTAATACAATTATTAAAAGCTTCAAAAATAACTACTAACTTTTGATTATTTAACTTTTAGTTCTTAATTCTTAACTTTTAACTTTCTTATAGATTTCCGTAAATCGTTTCCCAACTTCCGAATAACTAAAGTGTTTCATGGCATACTCTCGGATTTGAGCTGAGTTGAACTTATTTGGATTTTGAACAAAAGAAATAATTGTGTTTTTCAAAGCATCTTCATCTCCTCGATTCACTAACATACCATTGATTTCGTTGACATGCTCTGGAATTCCATTTACGTTGGAAGATAACACTGGTTTTCCACACATCATTGCTTCTGCTATGACACAAGGAAAATTTTCATAATTACTAAACTGAAGCAAAGCATGACTTGATTGTATCATTTCAGCCACTTCAGCGGTAGTTTTTGTACTGTGAAATGTTACTGTTGAATTCACAGCTAATTCATTTGCAAGTTGTTTCGCATATTCAATATCTCCGTCGCTTACAATGTCCAACTTCACTTGTGGAAAATCCGATTTTAGCGCTTGCATCACTCGAATCATTCCCGAAAGATTTTTAATAGAATCAACACCTGTAGAAATGTGGATTAATTTTACTTCGTCAATTATTGGCTTCAGAGTTTCTTTAAAAAGGTGTTCATCAACTACATTTGAAACGGTTCCAAACTTTGAATTTGGACTCAATTTCTGCATGCTTTTAAGTAAATTATGACTCACAGGTAAAACGTAAGCAGCATTTCGAATAATCAATTTACTCAATCTCAAAATCGGACTTGGATAAGCATGATCGCTATCAACATGGAAACCACTTGAGTTTTCAGTAATGATGTATGGTATGTTATGTCGCCATTTTAACCAAAGTGCCCAAATCCCTAATGGATAAACGATATTTAAATGCACAATTTCAGGTTGACCAATGATTTCTTTCGTTCGTTTGTAACCCATTTTGAACGCTTTTCGGTGCGAAAAATAATTTTTCATTAAGCGAAATGGCTTGAATCCACCTGTCTTTTTGGGATAATACAACACGATTTCATGCAGCGATTTGGATTTACTTTCTTGCATTCTCACTTCCGTTTCTTCCGTTGAAGGGAAAATTGCAAGTGCTACAACATCGTTATAAAGTGCGATTGATTCGGCATGTTTTTGGACAAAATTCCCCAACGTAGGCTTTAAATCATTGGGATACCACGAACAAATCGTAAGTACTTTAAACTGTTTTAAACCCATATTTAAACTAAGTTTTTCTCAAAAACACTCACCACTTGCTCTAATGCAAAATCAATTTCTTGTTTTGTTGTGTAGCGCGAAAATGAAAAACGAACATTTGGACGGGTCATGTCTGCGTGAATTCCTTCTAATACATGTGAACCTTTCGTTGCACCTGAAGAACAAGCACTTCCACCACTAACAGCGACTCCTTTTAAGTCAAGCGTAAACAATAATATTCCCGATTTTGGTGTTGGTGGAAAACACACATTTAAAACTGTGTAAAGTGATTTTTCTGGATTGGTTTCTCCATGGAAATAAATATCATCAAATTGTGATTTTAAAGATTCAATCATATAATTTTTCAATGATTGAACGTGCTGTTGGTGACCTTCTACATCCTCGTAAGCTAAATCTAATGCTTTTGCTAAGCCAACAATTCCGTATAAATTTTCTGTACCACCACGCAAACCTCTTTCTTGTGCACCTCCATGAATAAAAGCACCCACTTTATTTTTACTGTTCACGTACAAAAAACCAATTCCTTTTGGTCCGTGAAATTTATGTGCTGCACAAGTTATAAAATCAATACCTAAATCTTGTAAATCAAAGGCGTAATGCCCCATTGTTTGAACTGTATCTGAATGAAAATAAGCTTTATACTGCTGACATAATTCAGCAACTTTTTTTAAAGGAATTAAAGTTGAAATTTCATTATTGGCATGCATTAAAGAAACGAGTGTCGGTTTGTTTTCCTTCAAAAGTTCTTCCAAATGATTCAAATCAACATTTCCTTTAGCATCGATGTTCACATAAACCAATTCAATCTCTCCCGCTTTTTCCAAATTTTCAACCGTATGTCCAACTGCGTGGTGTTCAATCGTTGTTGTAATAATTCGCTTTACCCCTAACTCAACAATAGACGTATGAATTGCCATATTATCAGCCTCTGTACCACCAGAAGTGAACACAATTTCAGAAGCTTTACACTTTAGATGTGCTGCAATTGAACGTCGAGAAGTTTCAATAAGTGCTTTTGCATTACGACCAAAATAATGAGTTGAAGATGGATTTCCGAAGTTTTCTTTTAAAACTGGTAACATGGCTTCCACTACTTCTGGTGCGATTGGCGTTGTGGCAGCATTATCAAGATAAACGCGCATTGAAAAAAGTTTTGGCGAAGATACAAAAATTAATTTGCGACTTTATCAGAATCAAAACACAGTAATTCATCAGTAAAAATTAATTTAAAGTGATCAAAATAAAATTTACTTATTTTTACCTACAACTAACATTTAAAACACACAACTATGAAAATTAAAATGGCATTTTTGACTTTAGGTTTTTTATTAATGGCGAACATTGCGAGTGCATTCACAATTCGTTATTACAACAAGGATTCACAAAAATACACGATGGAAGTGCGTTCAAATGGATCGACACAAAAAATTGAATTTAGTGGTTCAACAACAAGTTCAGCATCTGTTCAAACTAGCGCATCTGAAGTAGAAATTAAAACTTCTTGTGGATGGGTAAAAGTGAAAGACGGTGCTAAAATCGTAATCAAAGATGGTTGCATTACGATTGAATAGTCATATCACTTTTTAATTCTTAAAGTCTTGCTTTTGTAAGGCTTTTTTTTGCTTTGAATTTCTTGTATAAAAAGATTAATTTTAAATCAAAAATCAAGATTAATAATTAATCATTTATAATTATTCGTTACCTTTGTCCAACCAACGATATGCAGCGCAGATTAATTAACGAAATTATTTTAAACAACAAAAATGGCTGTATTGCGCTCAATTGTCCATATGGATTTGGACACTTTTTTCGTCTCTTGTGAGCGACTTTCAGATAGTCGTCTCAACGGAAAACCTATATTAATCGGAGGAACGAGTGATCGTGGTGTTGTTGCTTCTTGCAGCTACGAAGCACGGCGTTTTGGGGTACATTCTGCTATGCCAATGCGTATGGCAATCGAACGCTGTCCCGAAGCAATCATTATTAAAGGCGACCACGAAACCTATTCCAAATACTCGCGAATGGTTACCGACATCGTGAAAGAAGCGGTGCCCGTGTACGAAAAAACATCTATCGATGAATTCTACATGGATTTGACAGGAATGGATCGCTTTTTCGGAACGATGAAATATGCAAGTGAGTTGCGCCAAAAAATCCTCAGAGAAACGGGATTACCTATCTCCTTTGGACTTTCACAGAATAAAACAGTGTCAAAAATCGCAACTGGAGAAGCAAAACCCAACAATCAAATGCAGATTAATTACGGTGAAGAAAAGCAATTCTTATCGCCTTTATCGGTGCGAAAAATCCCAATGGTCGGCGTAAAAACCTATCAAACACTTTGTAATCTCGGCGTGCGGAAAATACACACATTGCAAGAAATGCCACTCGTTTTGATAGAAAGTGCCTTGGGCGAAAACGGTGTTTCTATCTGGAAAAAAGCACAAGGAATTGATAATTCACCGGTCGAACAATATAGCGAGCAAAAATCCCTTTCCAAAGAACGAACGTTTGAAACCGATACAATCGATGTTTACAAACTAAAAGCTGTGCTACTCACTATGACAGAAAATCTTGCGTTTCAGTTGCGAAAAAACGACAAAGTAACGGGCTGCGTGACGGTTAAAATCCGCTATTCCGACTTTCAAACGCAAACTTTACAAAAACAAATTGCCTACACTTGCGCCGACCACGAACTGATTCCCGTTGTGTTGGAATTGTTTAAACGCTTGTACAACCGAAGAGTTTTAGTGCGCTTGGTGGGCATTCGCTACAGTTCGCTGGTTTCGGGAAGTCACCAACTCAGTTTGTTCGACGAACGCGTAAACTACGCTGCTTTGTATAATGCGCTCGATACGATTCGTAAACGTTTTGGTGATAAGGCGATTGGGAGGGTTGGGAATTTAATTTTTAATTCTTGATGCTTAATGTTTAATTTTTGACTCTTGATGCTCGATTTTTGATTATTGTTCAAGGAAAATCATTAGTTAATCTTTACTTGAATGAGAATTAATGAATTTTCAATTATAAGAAATTGGGAAACTTTAATATTTAACGAAGATTAGTATTTCAAAAACTGCTACTTTTTATAGTATTCTAATTTTGTAACCTTAAAACCAAAAGATGCCTTTCTTATTTATTTTTCTGTTTATCATTGCTACACAAACGTTCTTTTCTTACTCCTTTTTCTCACAAGAAGCATTGATTTACAACGTTTTCGGAGCTCTGCAATTAGTAGCTTTTGTGGGTACAATTGTGCTGATGTTTTTCTTTTTTAGAAGAAGAAATTCAACTAATTACAAAGCAGGATTTTATTCTTTTGGCGCAATGATAGCATCTGGAGTTCCAGCGATTGCGTTTATTTTTCCAGGAATCTTAAAACTTATTACAGGAAATATTTTATTCTTTCAAATAGGTTGGACACTTTCATTTTTACTCTTCGTGGGGATTCTCGTAGGTATTTTGTGGGGACGTTGGAATTGGAAAGTACACAGAGTTCAGCTTGAATTTCCACATTTCCCTGAAGATTTAAACTCGGTTAAAATTGTACAAATCAGTGATGTACACGTTGGGAGTTTTTTCAATAATTACAAAAAAGTAGAAAAAGCGATAGAAAAAATAAATGAATTAAACGCTGATTATGTATTTTTTACTGGTGATTTAGTAAATAATTCAGCGGCAGAAATGAAAGGTTGGGAATCGGTTTTCTCAAAAATTCAAGCGAAAAAGGGAAAATACAGCATTCTTGGAAATCACGATTATGGCGACTACGTCAAATGGGAATCGGAAGATCAAAAACACCAAAATTTACGCGATTTAATAGCAATCCATCAAGAAATTGGATTCCAACCTTTGTTAAATGAATCAGTGGAATTGGCTCCGAATTTTTGGCTTTTAGGTGTTGAAAATTGGGGAAAAGCACCCTTCAGACAAAGTGGAGAACTTAGTAAAACGCTAGCAAATGTTCCAGCAGAAGCTTTTAAACTATTACTATCACACGACCCAAGTCACTTTGACTTACAAGTTTTAGACACTGATATTGACTTAACGCTTTCGGGTCACACCCATGGAATGCAATTCGGCATCGAACGCTTCGGAATTAAACTCAGTCCCGTTTCGTTGCGCTACAAAAAATGGGCAGGATTATACCAAGTTGGTAAACAATACTTGTATGTAAATCGTGGATTTGGATACCTTGGTTTCCCCGGTCGCGTTGGGATTTATCCTGAAATAACGGAGATAACTTTGGAAAGAAAATAAGGTTGAAAGTTTGATAGTATAGTACTATAGAAATTAGAAATTTATAGCCTTTAAATCATTTATTTCAATTGCGACTCATTTTATTAGCTGAAATTTTATCTTTGTTTTCCGAAAAAGAACGATGGAAGAACCAGAAAAAATTGAAGTATCTATTCCTGAAAGTAAAATCAAGAAAATTGGCAAAAGACTTTGGAAATTCACCAAACGTTTTTTCATGGTTTTTGGAATCCTACTATTGGTTTATTTTTTTTCTGCCTACATCCTATCTAGAATAACCGTTGAAGGAAAAAATGAAAAAAATGCAACGATTGAAATTTGGTTGATGAAATCTGGGGTTCACACCGACTTTGTGGTTCCTGTGAAAACTAAAATCAAAGATTGGAGCACCGAATTTCCTTATGAAAATACGAATGCAAAAGATACCACAACACCTTTAATTGCTATCGGTTGGGGAGATAAAAATTTCTACATGAACACGCCAACTTGGGCAGATTTAACCTTCAAAACAGCAATTTCAGCTATGGCAGGTCTAGGCTCCTCCTCTATTCATGCAACTTATTATTATTACATCCTTTCAGACAGACCTGTAATTTCTTTAAAACTCTCTGAAAATCAATATCGTAAATTGGTAAAATACATCGAAAACAGTTTATATCGAAACAAAAAAAATCAAGCAGTATTCATTCAGCCTCGATGGAAAGCTGTCATGGGACAAAACGATGCTTACTACGAAGCACGCAACAATTACAGTATCTTTAGAACTTGTAACTCGTGGATTAACAATGGTTTAAAAGCTGCCGACAAAAAAGCTTGTTTGTGGACTCCATTTGCGGGAGGAATTTTTTATCAATATGGGAAATAAACTGTTCCTTTTTTTAGTGTTTTTATTTTCAGTTCAAGCCATGAGCCAAACAACAGATTCTATTTCCAATTCAGCGAATCAAAAGCGATTGATGGTTTTTGTTAATGGGAATCGTGGACCGAAATTCAATAAAATTACAACGGATAACAAGCTTGAATTAAAAGATAAAACAGGCTATTGGTACAATTACGACGATACAATAATCAGTAGATTTCAACCTGTTCAAGCAATCTATTTTGACGGTCATCATCCTGTTTCAACGTCAATGCACCGAACAAATGCTCGTTTTCTAAAAGCTTATTTGTTTTCTCGTTTTTGTTGGTTTTCGAAAAAAAGTCGTTGGGTATTGAATACAAAATTCAACGAAATTGGCTTTAAAGTTCGTGTTGAAAATGGGAAAATAGCTGGTCAAAATCTCCTTAATTATTTGAGAGAGAATCAACTTCTAGAAAAGGAAGTTATTATTGATTTTGTCAATCACAGCATGGGTTACGCTTATACTTTAGGAATTTTAGAAGTCGTACAACCGTATATCAAATATGGTAAATTTCTAGCAATTGCTCCCGAAAGTGGAGGTTTACAAGGTGCTGATTGGAATCAATTTGAAGAAGTTTGGCAATACGGAAGCAATATGGGAACGCCAAAAGGAGATGTGATTTATTATCAAGATGGAATTGCACCACAAACTCCAATTAAAGGCATTGAAAACTTAAATACCAGCAAAGGAGGACGTGTATTTATTCCCAAGGAATGGAGCAGATTCAAACAAGGATTTTTGAAATCACATCACCTAAATTGGTTTCAGTGGTTTTTCTTGATTAAACCGACAGATAGAGGTTATTTTAAACGCTAGTAATTTTGAAATTCTTACTTTTGAAACAATGATTCAACAACACGTCAACTTAAAATCTTATAATACTTTTGGAATAGAAGTTTATGCCGCAGGTTTCGCTCGATTTTCAACAATTACGGAGTTAAAAACGATTTTAGAAAGCAATCCTTTTTCGCAACTTTTAATACTTGGTGGAGGTAGCAATTTGCTTTTAACTAAAGATTACGATGGACTTGTATTAAAGAATGAAATTCAAGGGTTTACAATTCTTGAAGAAACCTCTGAAAACGTAATCATTGAGGCTGGAGCTGGTGAAATTTGGCATGAATTTGTAATGAATTGTATCGAAAAAGGTTATGCGGGTGTTGAAAATTTAAGCCTTATTCCTGGAAGTGTTGGTGCGAGTCCGATGCAAAATATTGGAGCTTATGGAGTTGAAATAAAAGATATTTTTCACCATTTGAATGCCTATCATATTGCTTCGGGAGAAATACACACTTTTGACAAAGAGGCCTGTCATTTTGGTTATCGAGAAAGCGTTTTTAAAAACATTTACAAAGGTCAATATATTATTTGCAGTGTCGCTTTTGAATTATCTAAATCGCCTAAAATCAATACTTCATATGGCGCAATTGAAACAGAACTTAAAGCTAAAAACATCCTAGAACCAACGATTCGTGATGTGAGTAATGCAGTGATATCCATTCGTCAATCTAAATTACCCGATCCAAAAGTGATTGGAAATGCGGGTAGTTTTTTCAAAAATCCTGTTGTGGATGAAGTGATTGTTCAAAAATTACAAGAAAATTACCCTGATATTCCTAATTATCCAGCTTCAGAAGGAAAACGAAAATTGGCTGCAGGTTGGCTTATTGAACAAGCAGGCTGGAAAGGGAAAACAATTGAAACTTACGGTGTACACAAATTGCAAGCTTTAGTTCTAGTAAACTATGGTGGAAGCACTGGAAAACAAGTATATGACTTATCGTCTCAAATTATAGAATCCATTGAAAATAAGTTTGGTGTTACTTTGGAACGTGAGGTGAATATACTTTAGAACTGATAGTTGAAAACTGATAACTGAAAGCTAAAAGTGAAGAGTGAAAAGATTCTTCCTGGAGTTATATGCAACTGTTGACTGAGGGTCTCGAAGGCAACAGTTAAATTCAATCCTTCATTCCCTAAATACTCATAAATTCATTCTTCAACCTTACTCTGACTTTCCAAAACCGCTTCTTTCATTGAAATAGCGTATGCGTCTAATTTTTGTTGAATTTCTTTATCGAAACTTCCTATGATTCTTGCTGCTAAAATCCCAGCGTTTTTTGCACCGTTTAATGCTACAGTGGCAACCGGAATTCCATTAGGCATTTGTAAGATACTAAGAATTGAATCCCAACCATCAATTGAATTGGAAGATTTAACAGGAACACCAATCACAGGTAAAGAAGTCATTGAAGCGGTCATTCCTGGAAGATGTGCAGCGCCACCAGCACCGGCGATAATCACTTTCAAACCACGACCTGCTGCAGATTTTGCGTATTCAACCATTAATTCTGGTGTGCGATGAGCAGAAACAATTTTTACTTCAGAGCTAATTCCTATTTCGTCTAAAAATTCTTTCGCTGCACCCATAACAGGTAAATCGGATGCACTTCCCATGATTATTCCAACTTGAATCATTGTTCGCTTGTTTTTGTGGTGATTGGTTCCTCAACAGTAGTTGTTGTGTTTGTGTTTGTAGTCTCCTGAGTTAATTGATTTTCTGACAATTCCGCACCTTTTTCTAATTGATTTTCAGAATTTTCTACTACGGATTCACTTGTTTTCATTGCTGAATTTTGAGTTGTTGCTCCGTAATGAACGGTGTTTTCAATATCTGTAAAGACTTGATCCATGGGCTCTAAGACAGTATCAGCTTTTTCTTTAATAATATTTTCAATATTCAGTTCGTTTTTCATGTCAAAACCTGACTTTTTGATTTCGTTTTGTAATTCAGAAGTGGCATTTCGAAACTCATACAAAGTCCTACCCAAGGTTTTGGCAATTCCAGGAATACTTTTAGAACCGAAAAACATCAAAACGACCAACATAATTAGAACAATCTCTGAGCCTCCGATGTCATTTAAAAACAATGGCAAAATAAACATGCTCAAAATTACAAGAATTTATTTGAATAGCAGTTTTAACCATTTTATTAAAGTTTTTTTTTTGTTAAAAACATTCTAGATGTCGCTTCGAAATAGAATAGTTATCCCATTTTCTTCGTACCACTTGAAATTGAAAACAGACCAGTAAAATTTGAATTAAATTTCAAAGTATTAAAGTACATTTGTATCAAAATATCATTGTTTTGAGTCAAATTTCTAATCAATTATTATTCGGTTTAATTATAACAATCGTTTTTTTGATTGTTCTTTCGATTTATGTGATATTGAAATTACAAAAATCAATTAAATCCAATAAAGAATCAGAAACTCAATTTCAACTACTTGAAAATAAAATAAATACACTTGAACTAGAAACTTTACAATCTAAATTAAATCCTCATTTATTTAAAAATATACTTAATTCAATTCAGTCTCATGCTTATCAAACATATTTTGCTTTGGATAAGTTGGCAAATGTTTTAGATTATATTTTATATGAAAGTCGAAACAAATTCGTAACACCAAAAGAAGAAATTGAATTTGCGTTAAATTTAATAGAAATAAATAAAATTAAAGTAAGTCCATTGTTTGAGCTAAAAGTAAAGACGAAGATTAGTCCTTCTGAATTATTATATGAACAAAGATTATTAGCTCCGTTAATTTCAATTGATTTAATTGAAAACGCATTTAAACATGCTGATTTACAAAATCCAGACGCATTTATTTCGATAGTTTTTGAATTTAATGACAATATATTTTACATGACGGTTTCAAATAAAATCTCACCTAAAGTTCCATTGAAAAAAGTCAATAGTGGTATCGGTTCTGAAACCTTAGAACAAAGACTAAGAATCATTTACAAAGATAATTTTAAGTTGGAACGATTTACAGAAGGCGACGTTTATATTGCACATTTAAAAATAAACTTACTTGAACACAAAGCTAAAATGCTTGCTATTAGATGATGAACTTTTGGGTTTATCTTTTCTAAAACTTATTTGTGAGCAAATACCAGACATTGAGGTGGTTAAAGCATTTAATAATCCAACTAACTTTATTTCTGAATTTCAGAATTACGACTTTGACTTTTGTATCCTCGACATTGAAATGCCTGAAATCAATGGCTTAGATGTAGCAAAATTGATTGGCAATAAACCTGTAATTTTCACAACCGCATATACTGAATTTGCAGCTGATGCGTATGACTTGAATGCGATTGATTACCTTAGAAAACCAGTAAAAGTTGAACGATTACAACAAGCAATTTCAAAACTCAGGATGATAATTACAACTCAAAAAATAAAACCTAAATCTTTTCAAATCAACACGAACAAAGGAAAATCAATAATTTTCTTCGACCAACTTTTTTCCATTTCTACTTCTGAAATAGATAGTCGTGATAAAGTTGCTCAATTGATTGATGGTAGTAAATTGATTTTAAAAAACATTTCATTTGAAAAACTAAAACAACTGCTTCCTCCTTCTGAATTTGTTCAAATAAATAAAAAGGAAATGCTTTCAACCAACTCGATTTTATCTTTTACATACGATCAAATTGAGGTTAAAATTCCATTCGAAACGGACGTTCAAAAAAAATATGTTTTAAGTGAAGTATATCGCACAGATTTCATTTTAAAGGTAAGAATATGATACAATTATTTTTTTTTGTCACGAATTACACAGATTTTCACGAATTAAATAGTTTGAATAAAAATTCGTGTTAATTCGTGTAATTAGTAACTATATTACAAAACAACCCTTCTGTATTCAAGACTTGGTGCGCCGAAGTTAATGACCAATCCTAAACTTAAACCAGATGCTTTTAAATAATTAAGTGTTTGTCCGATATGCTTATCGTCAATCTTTTTAACTCCTTTTATTTCAAGAATAATCGAATCATAAACTACCAAGTCAGCAAAAAACTTATGTGGTAGAATAACACCTTTGTAGCAAACATCATACATCTTCTCACGTTCGTATGAAATAAAACGCTGATTAAACTCAAATTCGAGAGCATCTTTATAGATTACTTCTGAAAAACCGGAACCCAATTCGCTATGTACATCCATTGCAATTCCTACCAATTTGTAACATTCTTCCTTATAAATCATAACTTTTTCTTATTTAAGTTAGTAAAAAAGTTCATTTCAACAAATATGAAATCGGTATAAAAAATGTGTTTCATTACAATTTTTAACAGCTTCATTTCATAATTCGTTTTAGTGAAAATCAGAACTCCAATTTCATTTTCATCTTTGCAGAAAAAATAGGGTTGATAATTGAAACAATCTTGGTTTTGTGATTAGTTTCATTAAAAAGAAAAAAGTATGAAAGCTTTCAAAAATGGTTTCTTTTATATCGCAATTATAGGTGGATTCTCAGCTTTAATGTACTGGATTACACTGCATGGTATTGATTTAGAACAAGGAAGGGAAATAATTATGCCCGAAAACTTAAAAAGTCATTGGCTTGAATTTGTTCATGCGATGATGCATAATATTAAACACCCGCTTGCGATTTTATTGGCACAAATAATTACCATAATTTTAACTGCTCGTTTGTTTGGATGGCTTTTTATGAAAATTGGTCAACCTTCTGTAATCGGTGAGATAATTGCAGGTATCGTGCTTGGTCCTTCTTTGGTTGGTTACTATTTTCCTTCATTTTCAGGCGCACTTTTTCCAGTTGAGTCTATTGGTAACTTGCAGTTTTTAAGCCAGATAGGTTTGATTCTTTTCATGTTTGTAATTGGTATGGAACTCGACCTCAAGGTTTTGAAAAATAAAGCCCACGATGCAGTTGTCATTAGTCATGCAAGTATCATAATTCCGTTTGCGCTGGGAATGGGGCTCGCTTATTTCATCTATCAATCTTTTGCCCCTGAAGGAATTCAGTTTTTATCTTTTGCTTTGTTTCTTGGAATAGCAATGAGCATAACAGCTTTTCCTGTTTTGGCAAGAATAGTTCAAGAACGAGGAATTCATAAAACAAAATTGGGAACAGTAGTGATTACATGTGCCGCAGCTGATGACATTACGGCCTGGTGTATTTTAGCAGCAGTAATTGCAATCGTTAAAGCAGGTTCATTTATCAGCTCACTTTACATTATCGGGATGGCAGCACTTTATGTTCTTGCAATGATAAAGGTTGTTAGACCATTTTTAAAACGAGTTGGTGACCTCCATAATTCAGTAGAGAACTTAAGTAAACCTATTGTTGCTATTTTCTTTTTAACCCTAATTATTTCTTCCTACGCTACAGAAATTATAGGAATTCATGCGCTTTTTGGTGCGTTTATGGCTGGGGCAATTATGCCTGAAAATGTGAAGTTTAGAAATATATTTATTGAAAAAGTAGAAGATGTATCAATGGTTTTGCTACTTCCTCTATTCTTTGTTTTTACAGGCTTGCGCACCCAAATTGGATTATTGAACGACCCTCATTTGTGGAAAATTACAGGATTAATTATTGCTGTTGCAGTTATTGGAAAATTTTTAGGAAGTGCGCTTGCAGCTAAATTTGTTGGTCAAAATTGGAAGGATAGTTTAACTATTGGCGCTTTAATGAATACGCGTGGTTTAATGGAGCTTATCGTTTTAAATATCGGTTTAGACTTAGGAGTTTTATCACCAAAAATCTTTGCAATGATGGTAATTATGGCCTTAGTAACAACCTTCATGACTGGGCCAACTCTAGATTTAATCAATTGGGTTTTTAAAACTAAACAAGAAGAGGTTCCAAAAGAAATAAGTGAGATTAGAAAATTCAAAATTCTAATTTCATTTGGAAATCCCGAGCGCGGCAAATTATTACTCAGACTTGCAAATGGATTAATCAAAAAGTTAAATGGAAATGCTTCTTTGACTGCTGTTCATATGACACCAAGCAATGAATTGTATCATTTTAATGTGGAAACATATGAGCGTGAAAGTTTCGCACCTTTAATTAATGAAGCAAAATTAATAAATCAAAAAATTACAACAATGTTTAAAGCTTCTGTTGACATTGACACGGAAATAGCTGAAGTAGCAAATGCTGGTGATTACGATTTATTGATAATTGGCGTCGGTAAGTCAATCTATGAAGGAACTATTTTGGGGCGCTTTTTAGGTTTCACAACTCGTATTATTAATCCAGATAGAATTATAAATCAAGTTACTGGAAAGGAAAGTATTTTTGAAAATTCTCCATTTGATGAAAGAACTAAGTTGATTCTTGCCAAAAGTAAAATACCTGTTGGTGTTTTTATTGATAAAGGATTGGAAAAATTAGATCGAATTTTCATACCAATTCAATCCGAGCAAGATGATTTTTTACTTAATTATGCTCAAAAATTAATCAATAATTCTGAATCTCAAATTACTATTGTTGATTTGAATGGCGTTATTAAAGATAGTCTCAAAATGAAAGAAGTAATTCGTGCAATTGAACAAAATGCATCTAATCACATTCAATTAGTAAATTATAAATCAATCGAAAGTGAAAACTTTAACAATTATGATTTAATGCTTTCAAGTGTAGAAAATTGGAAATCCTTAATCGATTCAAAAAATAGTTGGACAGCAGAACTTCCTTCTTGTTTGATTTTAAACGCATAAATTTGAATATATTCTATATTAAGTTATAATATTGATTTGTTTAAAAACAACTATTGTATCTTTGGAAAATCAAATCAAATGCAATGAATGATTTTCAACTCGATTTTTCTGAAACAAGCGCCGAAGCTTGGAAAAACCAAATTCTAAAGGAATTAAAGGACGAAGCTTCAAAAATTGAATTTACAGATAAAATCGAAGAGATTTCGTTAGATATTACTCTTCCTGCCACCGAGGATTTTAATTCAGCAAGAAGTAATTCAACAAATGATTGGAAAGTAAGTGCATTTATTGAAGTCAACGATGAAAAAACAGCTAATAAACTTGCATTAAATTGCTTAAATCAAGGTTATAACGAATTGATTTTCAAGTTCAATTCAAATAATATCGATTGGGAATTTTTACTCAAAGAAGTTTTAGTTGAGTATATTCATACACGTTTGGTTTTTAACAATGTTGAACAGTTGAGATCATTTTTGACAACTAGTTTCGCTTCAAAAATTCAGTATTTTTCTTTTGAAATCGATCCATTAGCCAATCATTTTGAGGAATTCGAAACAGAATTAAAAACGTTAACCGCGAATCGTGTGCTAAGTATTAATGGTTTTGAATGTCAACAAGTTGGTGCAACTACTTGGCAAGAAATCGGAGTTGTTTTATCAACCGCACATGAATTACTTAATCGTGGATTTAATCCGAATCAACTTTCTTTATCGATTGGAATTGGAAGTAACTATTTCTTAGAAATCGCTAAGGTTAGAGCTTTACGTTATTTATGGTATCAAATCACAACTGCCTACAATTCAGATGATTCAATAGAAATTGTTGCCCACGTTGGTTGGACGAATAAATCATTAAAAGATCAACATACGAATTTGTTGCGTCAAACAACCGAAACAATGTCAGCCGCAGCTGGTGGCGCTGAAAGTATTGTAGTACATCCTTATGATCAATATGCTACAGAAGGAAGTTCGGAATTTGCGTACCGTATGGCTGCAAATATTTCTAATTTACTAAAAGAGGAAAGTTATTTTGACAAAGTACAAGACCCATTGAAAGGAAGCCGTATCATTGAAAACTTAACTCAACTAATTTCTGAAAAAGCGTGGAATTATTTTCTTGAATTGGATACCTTCAAAAGTTTAAATTCGATTAAAAAAATAGCAAAAATTAAGAGTGACATTTCTTCAAAAAGAGCTGAACGCGAACAACTTTTTAAAGAAAAACAAATCAAGTTGATTGGAATTAATTTATTCAACATTGAAAATCCAAATTCGCAAGAATGGAAAAAAGAGCTGAAATATTTAGAAATACCCTACTTGATTTACGAAGAAATTGATGTAAACCTTAAAAATATATTCAATTTATATTGATTTAAACACAATTTATAACCTGACGAAGAACAATTTCTCTTTGTAAACAAAATGGATTCACATAAAAAATCTGCTCAAAAAACTGCTTTTCTTAGTTTAGTTTCCAATGCTGGACTAGCGGTTGCAAAAGGCTTTACTGGTGTTTTAGGACATTCAGATGCAATGATTGCGGATGCAATTGAATCAACAACTGATGTTTTCGCAAGCTTACTTGTACTTTTTGGATTAAATTATTCGTCAAAACCTGCTGATGAAAATCACCCTTACGGGCATGGAAAAGCAGAAGCATTGGTGACTTTTGCCGTAGTTGGATTTCTATTGATTTCCGCTACAATAATTGCCGTTGAAAGCATTCGAAACTTACAGCAACCACAAGAAAAACCTGAAGTTTTTACCTTGTATGTATTAGGGGTGATTATTCTAATAAAAGAATTCTCCTACCGTTATGTGAAACAAAAAAGTATAGAAACCAAGTCCAGTTCATTACACGCTGATGCTTGGCACCACCGAAGTGACGTAATTTCCTCTGTAATGGCATTTATTGGAATTAGTATCGCTTTGTTTTTTGGAAAAGGCTACGAAAAAGCAGACGATTGGGCAGCATTACTAGCCTCTATTTTCATCGTTTACAATGCATTTTTGATTTTCAGACCTGCACTTGGGGAAATTATGGACGAACATTTACACGATGATTTAATTGTTCTAATTCGTAAGGAAGCGACAAAAGTTGAAGGCGTTTTGGATACTGAAAAATGCTTGGTTCGCAAAACAGGAATGGTTTACATCGTAGATCTGCATGTCGAAGTGGATGGTAAGTTAAGCGTTTTTGAAGGACATGAAATTTCTCACCGATTGAAGGATTTTTTAATGGTACAACTTCCTGAAATCGCTGATGTTTTGATACATATTGAACCGAAAAGATTGTCTTAAAAATATGATTATAAATGTGTTACAGTAATTCCTCAACTTCAAAAAATATCGATTTAGCAAAAAAATACAAGAAAGAAATTCCTTTTCAATTTCCAGATACTCCCCTATTCTATGCTTCCGCTTTTAGTTTTCCCGAGTGGCGAATAATCACTCAAAAACCCGAGATAGAATTAATGAATTGGGGATTGATACCGAATTGGTTTAAAGGAGAAAACTTTTCCGAAATCGCTGCAAAAACACCTAATGCACGAATTGAAACTATCGACACAACTCCTTCCTTTAAAGGATTGATACAACAGCAACGTTGCATTATTCCATCTACTGGCTATTTCGAATGGCAACATAAAGGAAAAGATAAACTCCCATTTTTTGTATTTCCAAAATCACAAGAACTTTTCTCAATGGCAGGAATATACAACGAATGGATTCAGCCAGTTACGCTTAAAAAGATGAAAACCTTTTCAATTATTACGTGTGAAGCAAATCCATTTTTGGCTGAAATTCATAATTCTAAGAAAAGAATGCCTTTTTTACTTGATGAGGCATCCATTGAACCTTGGCTTTCAACATCAGTTTTTGACTTCCAAAACATAAAATTATTGCCTGAAAATGAAATTGATGCACATCTGATTGACAAGCGAATTATTAATTCTAAACAGCCAAATAGAAAAGAAGTACAAGCATTCTACCAAGAAGATTTTATTCAAGGTTCTTTATTTTGAATTTAGCTATTACCTTTGGCACTTAAATTGTAAACACAGTCTGATTTTAAACTTTTAACGTGAAAAAAAACTTACTATTTCTATTTGTACTTATTTTTAGTTTAAGTTCTTGTATCGAAATCTTAGACGACTTGACAATACACGCTGATGGTTCAGGAACTTTTCGCTACAATATCAATCTGAGTTCCAATAAAATAAAAGTTAATTCAATTCTTGCTTTAGATAGTTTAGATGGTCAAAAAGTTCCTAAAATTGAGGATATAAAAGAAAAAGTTCAGCAATTTATAAAAACTTTAGATGCTCAAAATGGGATATCAAATGTGAAGGTAGAAGAAAATTACACTGACTTTATTTTTAAATTTTCGTGCGATTTCACAAATGTGCTTTTATTACAAGAGGGAATTAAAACGACAATCAGTAGTATGACAAAAGAAAAAAATACTTCTGAATTAAATCACAATTGGATTACTTGGGATGGAACTAAATTAACGCGATCTTTACCAACAATTACATTAAATAAAGTAAAAGATCTTAAGCAAAGTGAAATTGACCAATTAAAACAAGGTTCCTATACATCAATCTCTCGTTTCGACAAACCAGTTGAAAAATTCGGAAATACAGCTGCAAGTTTGTCCAAAAACAAACTGGCGGTAATGATCAAAACGGACACTTACAGTCTGAAGGAAAATCCTGACATTTTGGAAAATGTAATCTATTTGATTTCTAACAAAAACTAGGAATATTTTCGTAATTTCGCAAAATATTCATACATCGATGACCATCAAAAAACAACTTTTATTTTCTGGAATTTTACTAAGTTTTTTAAGTGTAAAAGCTCAAAATTCCGAAAATCTTATTCCAAAAGATGCCGTTACTGTATTCAGTATCAATAACATCAATCTTTTTCAAAAAATCTCACTCGACGAACTTATCAGTTACGATTTCATGTATGAAGTACACCAAGAACTTTTCGATGGTTCAACAAGTGGTAGCACATTGAAAGATTCAGGACTAGATTTCAATCAAAAGTTAAATGTTTTCTATGGAAAAGCACAAAAATCTGAAATTTCAGGTTTCTCGTTTGGCGTAAAAGATCAGCAAAAATTATTCACTGTCTTTGATGATTTCGATTTGATTGACAAAATGAGCACCGAAAAAACTAAGGTTTATGGTTCATTTTTTAATAATTTAATCATTCGTGAAAACAGCGCATTATTAATTCGAGTTGAACCAACGATGGATTACATTTCTGAAATGACCGATTCGATTTGGTATGCTCGTGGGAATGAAAGTCCTTTTGATTATTTCGGATACGACGAAGACGAGCCTTCTATTTTAGATGAAAAAGTTTTTGGGGAAGAGGAAGAAATTATTGAGGAAGAAACAGAATTATTTCCAGATGCGTCGGAAGATCCCAACGTCAAAAACTATTATGAATTAAGAGACAGCGTTCAATTAGTTTTGCAACAAGCCCAATTAGAAATGATTTTGAATGAATTATTGGTTCAGAACATCAATTTACCTTCATTCGATAGTCGTTTTGCTAATCAATTGACACACAATTCAGAAGGCGTTTTCTACATGGATAATGCAAGAAATATCGACAAAGCAAGTGGACTTTGGTATTTTCAAACAGTCCTTCCAAGTTTGTATAAAGACATTCAAGAATTGTATGCTGGAAACGTAATTTTGGGTGATATCTTTTTAAAAGATAATGCTGTACAATTTGACATTACTGCTGAGTATGGCGTTGGTTTAGGAGCGATATATAAAGAAATGAATGATTCTAAATTTGATAAAAATATTTTAAAATACATCCCAAATAATAGTTCTGGTTATTTTTCGTATAATGTAAATATGCGACAAGCTTACGAAAAAGCTTATGAAATCATAATGCCAATTCTTAGTGAAGAAAAAAATGCTCAGATTGCGATGAATGTTTTAACTATTGAATTGCTAAATGAATTTATAAACAAAGATGCGCTTTTTGGAACCTATAAAGGAAGTATGTTTGGCTCATTTAATGGTTTCAAAAAAATCAAAACTAAGAAAATTGAATTTTTCTATGATGAAGAAACTTTTGAATATGGAGAACGAGTTGCTGAAGCTGAGGAAGATATGCCAATTTTCACTTACGGAATAACAATCGATAGAGCAGATATTCCTGAAAAAGTTTTAAAGCATTTCGGAAGATTGACTTCAAAAATTCAAAACAAAGGAAATTATTGGGTTTATGAAAACGCAATTTTTGATGCTGCACCTCTTTATATGATTAACAGAAATGGTTTGTTTATTCTTACCAACGATGAAGATTTAGCTGTAAATCATGCAGATGGATATGGAAAAGAAAAAATTAACCGCAAAGCAGGAAAAAAAGCGAAGAAAAGTGGATTCATGTATGCCAATATCAATGTTGCAGAAACTATCAATCGTTTTCCAATGGACGTTTTAAATGATCGTCAGAATGAAATCATTCAAACGCTGAAAGGGAAGTCTGGTAGTCTTGAATTGATTTCAAGTAAAACATCTCTAAAGAAAACAGACTTCAAAATTGAATATACGTTTCAAGGAGAAGACACTTCTGGCAAACACCTCTTGGATTTAATAAATTCTATTTACATCGTTACAAAATAAAATAGCTTTGATTCGCAAAACAATCACTATCGTTATTCTTGCAGCGGCTTTAGGTGCATTTTTGTACTTCAAACCTTTTTTGTTTCAAAAACCCACTCCTCCTCGATTAATTGATCGACTTCCAAGTGCGGATTTCATTGGAAAAGCAAATATTTTGGATTTGGCCCGCGAAACAAGTGGAATGATGTACTACCATAAAATTCCTTTTCGAGATTTTACCTCTTATGAGTTTCTTTTAGGGCAAGGAAAAATGTACGGTTTAAACCTTCAAAAACAAGTTTATCTATTTGGAAATGAAGGCGGTGACTGGGGTTGTATGGTTGAAGTAAGTGATTCATCAAAAATCGGACAAGGAATCGAACGCTTGCGAAAGTTCATAACGATAGATGATACTACCATTAATGAACATCAAATTTTCAGATATAAAAAAGAAAAAATGTATTTGCATTATGGACGCAATTATCTTTTCTTTTACAAAGGTTCCGATTTTAAAAATTATTTTAATCAAGTTACAAAAGCGAAATATTTAGGGATTGACCAATCATGGAAAACATTTTTAAGTAAGAAACAGTTTAGAAATGAGCATTTGGTTATTTACTCGAATTGGGAACGACTTCAAAATATGGGAATCAAAACAGCGATGTTTGCCCACGACAGTGATTCATTAAGTTTCAATTTAAAAAGCTATTTGAGAAAAGAAACTCCCTTTTATATTACCAAAAAAGAAAGTGGCAAAGGTTTTAAAAACATTGAAAATGCTACCAAATCTATTGAATTACATTTGGATATTTCCGAATTAAGAAAACATCCTGAAGATAAACTTTACATTGAATTATCTAAAATTGGAAAACGTTTTGGGTTTCCTTTTGTCGATTTCTTAAAATCATGGAATGGCGATTTATCCTTTATGGAAGGAGGCTTACAAACCGTTCAAGAAACGTATATTGAAACTGAATTAGATGAGGACTTTAACACAGCGGAAGTGGAAAAAACAAGAGAAGTAGTCGTACCAGGTTATTCTGTTTATTTTACCTCAACTTATCACGCGCCAGTTTTCATCAACAAATTACTTAAAAAAGGAATTTTAACGCAAGAACAAGAAAATTTCAGATTTCTGTTTTCGCCTTTATTGCATACAACCAATAATAGAACAAGTTACCAATTTTACTCTGGACAGCAAGCACCAAAAACGGTTGAAAGCACAAGAAATCAGGTAATTTGGACAAAACAAGGAACACGTTATATTTTTAACATCGATTCCTTAAACACAAACGAAATATTTGGAAGTCTGCAAATTCCAGTTAGAAGAATTTTTAGAAGAAATAAGTTGATTTAAACTTCTATTGGTGCAACCCAATTTTTTATCGTTTTGTGAATGTGAGATACGCTACAATTATATTTTTCAGCTAATTGACTCAAGGTCATTCCTTTTTCATTTCGTAAATAGACAATACGTTTCTTTTGCGAGTAATTCAGTGGATCTGGACGACCAATAGAAGTGTTACCACCCTTTGGTCCGTATTTCAATCTTCGCTTAAGCCATAAATCGCTGTTGTTTCTTTTACCTTGACGAAAACCGATTAGAATTGATTCACTGTAAGAAGACCATTTTAAATTCGAAATAGCATTATTTTTGTAGTCACCATCAATATGAATGACAACTTTATTTTTGCGTGGAGATTTATTTTCAATAAAAGCTTGAGCGACTGCTTTATGTGGATAAACTGTTTTACGAACACCTTTGTCGTCAATTAAATCCGTCATCAAAAAACCATTATCTGGATGAACACGCAATAGTTTTTCTTTCGCAACATAGTTAATGGAGCGACCATTTTTATAAACCTTCACTCTATTCTTTGATCGAATTTTACCTGAATCAGAAATTTCATAGTCTGAAAATCCAGGTACACTTTTCCATTCTTCCATGTTTTACAAACAACCAAAAGTATTTTTTTGTTTTGATGGAAAAGAAATTTATTTGAAAATCAAATTGTTATTAGAATTTGTTATGTTATCTATTTAAAAAATTTGATTTGATTTTAAGGTAAAAAAATATATCCTAATCAACACATTGCTTGATTTAGTATTTTTATTAAATTTTATTATTCAAAAATTGAACGAAACCAATTACTAAATATTAATTGTTTTAATTTAACTTTTTATGAAACATCTCTTTTTCCTATTATTCCTTAATTTTACTGCGATGAATTTCGCGCAAAACCTTAGTGTAGAACAAGTAGTTCAAAGTAATCTAGAAGCATACAATAATCGTAATTTAGAGCAATTTATGTCTTGGTTTTCTGAAGATGTTGAACTTTACAGTTTTAGTGAAATGAAATTGGTTGCAAGTGGAAAACTTGCAATTGAAAAATTATACAAAGAGTTATTTGAAGCTTCACCTGAACTACACTCTACGATTTTGAAACGAATTGTTTTCGACAACAAAGTAATCGACCACGAAAGCATTGTTGGAAGAAGAGGTTTAAAAGATGCTTTAGAAATCGTCATGATATATGAAGTAAAAGACGGAAAAATTTTCAAAATGACATCCATAAGAAAATAAAAACGAAGTTTCGATTTGACTTAAAAATTACACAGTACTTTTAGAAAAAATAAACGAATTAATGTTAAACGGTAAAAAAATTGGAATTGTCTTACCAGCATATAATGCTGCATCGACCTTGGAAAAAACGTATTTAGAAATCCCTTTTGACATTATCGATGAAGTGATTTTGGTGGATGATGCAAGTAAAGACAACACCTCCGAAATCGCTCGAAAACTTGGAATTAAACACATTATTCGTCACGAACAAAACAAAGGCTATGGCGGTAACCAAAAGTCGTGTTATGCAAAAGCTTTAGAATTAGAGATGGATATAATCATTATGTTACATCCTGATTATCAATACACTCCAAAATTAATTCATTCTATTTCTGGAATAATTGCTTATGATGTTTACCCTGTTGTGTTAGCCTCTCGAATTTTAGGAAATGGTGCGTTGAAAGGTGGAATGCCTTTGTATAAATACGTTGCTAATCGCTTTTTAACCTTGAGTCAAAATATTTTAATGGGACAAAAGCTTTCGGAATATCACTCGGGCTACCGTGCTTTTTCTAAAGAAGTCTTCAGTAAAATTAAAATTGAAAAAAATTCAGACGATTTCGTATTTGACAACCAAATGTTGGGTCAAATTTTCTTTGCAGGTTACGAAATTGGTGAAGTTACTTGTCCTACAAAATACTTCGACGAAGCATCCTCGATTAATTTCAAGCGCTCTGTCCAGTATGGATTGGGAGTTCTTGGTGTTTCTATAAAATATCGATTAGCAAAATGGAAGATTTATACTTCTAGTATTTTTAAATAATGCATTGAAATTACTTTTCTAATTTTCAAAAGTTTGATTTACTGAATTTAAAATTGACTTTCCGTGATCGAACCTGTAAATATTCTAAACTTAAAAAAATTATGCATTTAATCGAAGTGAGAACTAATTAGTAAATATTAGCGAACATTTTTGGCCTTGAATTTCTAGGTTTTAACTACTTAGCTGAAACTGTTAATTTTTAAAATTTCTGTAAGAACATTTTAGAAAAATTTCAGTTTCAGAAAGGAGTTAAAATTGTTCGCAACGAGTTGTAAATAATTGGAGAACAAAAATTTGCGAACAAAAAGAAATTTAGAGCCTTGATTTTTACCTTCGGTGCTGCTTGCGCGGTGATTCTTTTGATTAAGCAAAAGAATGGCAAAGTTAAATATAAGCACTAACCAATAATTTATGTTTAGTTATAAATTCTTGTACAAAAGCTACATTCATTTTTAAACTGCTCCAAATCAACTTTTACACTAAATAAATAGAAATTTCTAAACATTGATTCTATTCATCTGTTAGGTTAGAGTTCATGTCAAAACTTCCACAAGAGAATAAATTTCTCGACTTATCCGACTACGGTCGTCCAATTGCACGTTTAATTGCTCAAGCTCTCAAAAACACATGCTTCACTCCTATCGACGTTACGATTTCGTTTGTAATTGCTGGTTTACTTGCAATTCTTTCTATCTTTTACGAAAATTATTTGTTCGCAGGATTTTTCTTGGTTCTGAAATCAATACTTGATGCTGCTGATGGTGAACTTGCTCGAGTTAAAAATACTCCTTCTTACACTGGACGTTTTCTCGATTCAATTTGTGACATCTTGTTGAATTTCATTCTTTTAATGGTCATTACACAAGTCAGCGAAACCTCTTTTTACCTCGGGATTTTGGCTTTTTTTTGTTTACAATTGCAAGGCACACTTTATAATTATTACTATGCAATTCTTCGCTCACAACTAAATGGCGATACGACTAGCAGGATTTTTGAAAACGAAATTCCAATTGCATTTCCTGGTGAAAAACAGCGCAATGTTAAGTTTATGTATCAACTCTATCGTTTGCTATACGGTGGATTCGACAAGTTTATTTACCTGCTAGACCCATTAGTTTCAAATCAAAAAACGAATCCAAATTGGCTGATGACCTTTCTTTCCATTTTTGGTTTAGGATTTCAATTGCTACTTATTAGTTTACTCTTAATCGCTGGACTAAAAATATACGTATCCTTGATTTTAATTGGTCTGACAGCTTTGTTGCCAATTATTATTCTTGTTCGTAGATTGAGATTGAGTTGAGTTATTCTGAAACCACTAATTTCGAGCTGAATGTACCTTTATCAGTAGTAATTCTCAATTGATAAGTTCCTTTTGGAATACCGGTCAAAGAAAATAATTGTTTTGAACTATTTTCTGAATTTGGCTTTAAGTTTCTATAAATTTTTCCATCCGAAGAAAAAAGTGACACATTCGTTACTTTAAAACTACCATCATTTTCGATTACAAACGATTTTTTCGCTGGATTAGGATAAAGTTTAAAATCGAAATTTTCTTTTTCAGAAATTGAAACAGACCCTTCTGACTTTGGGGGTGTGGCTTGAGTTGTATGATTTCTTCTCCAATGATTCTCACCATCTTTCACAATATAACCTCTTTCAAAATCTTCTGTATTGGAAGCGTTTAAAATTTCAGAATACCACAATTCCGCCACACATGAATCTTGTTTAACATCTAATAACCCATATCCATGATCTACCAAATTCATAAACACATGATTAGGATTTTCGGCTTCCATAATCGGAGTTACAATTCCTATTGCCCAACCAAAACCCATTTCATCAAAGTTACCTCTTGTAATACTCGTTGGTAAAAATTCAACAGCGACACTTCCTTGTCCAGTTTGGGAATTATATATTGAATTATTTTGTGGATCAGTTGTTAAATCTGCAACAATTGACACATGAGAATCGCCACTCAAAACCACGACATTATCAATATTATTGGCGCTAATATAATTTAATAGTCGATCTCTATCACCGTCATAACCATCCCAATTTGAAGGGTCAAGAACTCCATTTTGTCCAATTCCAACAAAAGAAGGAACGTTTTGCACACTCCATCCAGCCATCAAATTTTGCATTGGAAGTAATTTCCATTTAGCAGTTGAAGCAGTTAAATTTTCGGTAAGCCAATCATATTGTGCGTTTCCAATCATACTAATTGTTCCATCACTTAAAGTGTCTTGGCTTTTGTAGATTAAAACATCCGTTACAAAAATATCCATCAAGGAACCATAAGCAATTTTTCTATAAATTAATGTTGAATCGTTTGGATTTGGCAATCTAACTGGAACGTATTCCATAAAAGCTTGAATGGGCGCGAATTCATGTCCAGGCTGGCCATCAACGTCGTGATTATCCCATAAAACAATCCATGGATGTGCTTTTCGAGCTGCCCTTAAATTTGGATCCATTAAATAATAACGATGTCTTTCTCTCCATTCTTCCAATGTTATTGGATCAATTGGAAATGGGTCTGGAACTCTAACTTGTTCATCAGCATCAACAAAATCGTAGATGTAATCACCAACATGAATGATTAAATCTAAATCTTTTCGTTCTGCAATTCGTTGATAAGCATTGAAAAATCCGGAATAAATACTACTGCAAGACATTATGGCCAAGCGACTGTGATCATAATCGGAAATTGGAGCCGTTTTAGTATGACCAATATCTGAGAATTCACCAGCTTGTGATTTAAAGCGATAATAGTAATTTGTTTGAGCTTCCAAATTTTCAACGTCCACTTTAACTGTCCAATCTCGTTGACCATCTGTTATAAAAGTTCCTGTTTGATCAATGCTAGAAAACAAACTGTCCTTACTTATTTGCCAAGTAACCAATTCTGATTGATTCGACTCAATTCTTGTCCAAAGGATAACTCTGTCAATCGTTGGGTCACCTGAAGTTACACCATAAGTAAACGGAAAATGCGCTAAATCCAAGTTTATATTTTCTGGAAAGGTTTGAGCAATAGCTTCAAATGAAAAAAGAAATAAAACAAGAAATTGCAACAGTTTCATAGGCATTAATCTACTGTAAATATACGAGTTATATTATTTCCACCAATATTAATTGTTAAATAATAAGCTCCTTTTGCAAGTTGGTTGATATCAATATTTAATTTATTTTGATTTATATTGGTAATCTTAAAGTCCATTACTTGATTTCCTAATTGGTCGTAAATTAAAGGAACAATTGTTTCATTCTTTGCGTTTTCAAACCAAACTGAAAGGAAATCTGTTGTTGGATTTGGAAATAGTTTTATTGAAGTTTCTTTAGGTTTATTTTCACTTATTCCAACGGGTGCTTCTACGTGTAATGAATCTAGCCAAGATTGACCATCCAAATCCCAAGTAGGGTTTAACGGATCACATTCTGTACCTCTAAACAAATGATCTAAAGCTGTTACAGCAATATCAGCTTGTGATGGATTTCCTAAAGCGGTTGTTGAATTATGATTTCCCATTGCATAACTTCCAGGATCAGAAACACCAGTTAGTTGATTTGCAACAGGATAATTTCCACTTCCAATCCACCAAATTTTTCTTTCTGTACTTGTGTTTCCTCCATGACCAGTTCCAATTCCGCCGTGGTCTGTTGTAATTAGAATAATCCAATCTTCTTCTGCGTAGGTTGGGCGACTTTGTAGTGCTGTTATTAAACTTCCAATGTGTCCGTCAACTGTTTGAATGGCATTGATATACGCTGGATTTAATGGACTGAATCCTGTTGAATGCCCTGTTAAATCACATTCGTCAAAATAAACAAATAACACATCTAAGTTTTCATTTTGAAGTTGTGTTTGAGCAGCTGCAACACTATTATCTCCACAACCATCACACACTTTAATTTTTTGGTCCCAAGCGTCATTATAAACATTATCACTCATTGGCGCCCATTGAACGATTTGCACTTGGTATAAATCTGGCAAACATTCTTTCGCTCTTTTAGTAAAATAAGGGTACTCATTGTAATTACTTCCAGAATATGAATTACTTGTCACACCATGTTTAGGGAATTCAACTCCACACATAATCGTTGACCAAGATGGACCAGAAACTGTAATTCCCTCGTGCCATGATTCATAGGTGTAAAAACCTGAAGCAATTAATGCATCTAAATTTGGTGTGTTTGCTTGTTGTAAAGCGTCTGTTCTAACACCGTCAATTCCAATTATTAGCACTTTTCTTGGTTGAGATGCCCAAAGTGAACCACCTAGGGCGATGCCTATTAAAATAATAAGGATTTTCATTTTTTTCAGTTTAAGTTTGTTATTCAACAAAGTTAAAGCTTGAATTCTGGAAGTCTATTAATTGACTTTCAACACTATATAAAGAAAAACAAACTAAAAGATTAAATTAATGTTAATCCTAAAGCGAAAAAATTATACCTAGTTCACCCCTCACTCCAAAGTACTCTTGATTCAACATACGCCATGCCTTTCCACGGGATTTTGATTCGCTATAGTTGAGTATATTTCCAAGTTCTGCTTTCATTTGTACTTTACTTGAGAACTGTACTAAACACGATGCTTCCAAGTTGATAAAATCATTCGTGTACACATCAAAATCATCATCTTTATGTAATAATTCACCATTTAAATAAACCAAATTTAATTCATTCAAATAGCGCGAAGTGTAGCTCAGATTGGTGTGAAATTCAAACTTGTCATTTTCATAAAACAACTCAATCGCTCCTAAAAATGGTACTTGTTTTGTCATTTTTTGATTTTTAGGACGACCTTCAATTTGCATACGTGAATCGCTAAATGAGGCATTTAATCGAATTCCAATATCTTTTAATGAAGTATGAATCCAGCCAATTTTTTGAGCATAAAACAATTCCAAACCACCCACCCAAGAGTCGGAAGCATTCGCAAAATAACGCATTGTGGCTCCAGAAATTGGATCGACATCTGGTTTTGAAAGGGTATAAATATGATTTGAAATTTGTTTGAAATAAGCACCAACGGTTAAAACACTTGATTCTGAAAAGTAAAATTCACCATCAACATCCAAATTTATGGAAAAAACGGGTTTCAAATTGGGATTTCCAAACGTAAAATCAAGTTCATTGTATTTAATTACTGCTTGTCCAGGTTTTGTTTCTTCAAAGTTTGGCCGGTGCATTGTTCTGCTAATTCCAAACTTAAGGTTCGTTTTCTTGCTCGCATACCAATTGATGTGAAAAGAAGGCAAAAATCCAACGTAAGGTCTGAAAATAGTAATTGATTTTGGTACGTTATAATACGTATTTGTTAGTGTATCAAGTGCTAATTCGTTGGTTAAGGTATCAGAAGTTTCAATTAAATAGGTATGTTCAACACGCAAACCTGTTAAGAAATCGAACTTTTTTCCTGAATAAGTTAACATTGCAAAACCTGAACTTTGATGTTCTATGTAAGTGTACGAAGCGCCTACCCATTGATTGTACTCAAAATTGGAGGTGTTCATTGGTACTTCACGTAATTGTTGACCATTTTCGTTAAAAAAGGTAGAAACGGATTCTTTATCTAAAATCGAATAATTGAAATTAGCATATAAATCTCCGTTTAGATTTTGAAAAAACGAACCATTTTCATTGAAAGGTCTCAACGAAAAATCACTCATTAAAATTGGTTCTGAATTTCCACCACTGTAATCTTTAAACCAGTCGTGTTTAGAAATCAACCTACTTCCTGATTTGAAACGGTATTTTAGACCTGCATTGAAAAGCCATTTGTCGTTAAATTTCACTTCCCAATCATTTTGAAATACAATTGGATCAGTTTCTGAGATACGATTTATTTCACTGTATGCTTGTGTAAATTCAAAATCAGAAGGACTTAACTGGTCGGTGAAATTTGGAACAATAGCAGCTGGGTTTCCCCCATTTCCATATGGATTATCGCTTCCTATCAACTTTATTAAACTGAAGTCTGTAGCATTTGGATCGATAGCTTGACCATAAAAATCAGTTTGCTCATAGTCTGAGAAATTTACTTCTGGACTCATAAAATCTAAGAATACAAAACCGTTACGAGCATCATCTCCTTTGTAAGGATAATTTCGAGGTTTGAATTCATTCTTATAATTAGAAAGTCGAATAAAGGTGTTTATTTTCTGATTGATTTTCACATCCGTTTGGAAAGTCAAGCCATAAATCTGTCGAACTAATTTTCCTTTTGCATTTTGAAGTCGCACTCTTCTCAAATTGTCTTCATACCAATTAAAGGAAATTTTGTCCATGTTTTTATCGTCAATCATTTGTCCACCAAACGAACGAAGCGTAAATGTCAATTTAGAAGTTGGTCGGTAAGCAATTGCTGCATGAACACCGGCTGTACCTCTAAATCCATGATAATTCCTAAGTTCTAAACGATTGATTCCATGGTTGAAATTATTTCCAAAAATCGTTTTTCTAGCTTGTGTTGCATAGGTTCGTCCAAAATAAGTTCCTGAAATCAAATAGCTGAATTTCTTATTTTTGAAGGTATTAGAATGACTAAAGTTCATATTTCCATAAGGTAATTTTGCATAGAAATTTTGTCCAATTGCGAGTTCTAATTGCGTTGAGGAACTATCTGAAAAATCAGGAAATAAGAAATTCAAAGCGCCACCAATATTATCGGATTCTAAATCGGGCGTAATTCCTTTTGCTTCAATCACTTCATCTACGAAAACAGAAGGAAAGGCTTCAAATTCAAAGGAGCGTGTTGGATTGTCTTCGCAAGCAACAGGCAATCGGTCGCCATTGACCAATACCGATGTCCAATCAACAGGAGTTCCACGCATTGAAACCATATTGCTTTCGCCTTTTGAGCGAAACAAACTCACACTTGGTAATCGTTGTGCTAAATCAGCTGCATTTTTGGTTGGAAGATGGTCAATTTCATTTTTCTTGACATTGTTTACAATACTCGTACTTTTTTGCATTTTCTCAAAAGAAGTTTTTTTTCTTCTTGTTTTTGAAACAGTTACAGTATTAAAACTTAAAGATTTCGAAGTTCTTAAATTGATAATTTCTGGAACAATCAATTGCGGAATTTGAATAGTGAAGGTATCTTGTTCAAAATTTGGATGAAAACTTACAATGGTATAATTTCCAGCTGGTAAACTATCAAATTGAAAAAAACCAAGTGAATTTGAAATTGTTTCTTTGTTTAATTCAATGAGTTTAAATTCCACGTTTTCTGTTGCAGAAGAATCGATAACAACTCCTTTGAAGGAAAAATAGTTTTGTCCAAAAAAAGGAAAGCAACTTATAATTAACAATAAACTCAGAACTAGCTTCATATATCCAAACGTAAGCCTAATTGAAAACGTGGTCCATAATATTCCATTCGCAAATGGCGCCATTCTTTACCAATATATCTTCGTTCGGCAGCATTTAAAAGATTCATTCCTTCAAAATAAACACTTCCTTTTTTGTTCCACGAATACGAAATCTGAAAATCTAAATTGTATGTTTCATTCACATAAGTGTCAAAATCATCGTCGGTATGCAAAAGACCTATTCCAACTAAAGATGCAAGATTCACTTCTTTTAAATGTTTTCCAATATAGTTTAAAGCCAAACGAGCGTTCCATTTATTATACTCGTAAACTAATCCCAAGTTATAAATCAATGGCGTTTGTTCTGTCATTTTTTGTTTGTTTGGTCTTCCCGGAATTTCCATTCTTGAGTCAGAAATGGTGATGTTGGAATTGGTTCCTAAACCACTTAAAAAGCCGGGTAGGAAATCAAATTTTCTTATCAATGTCACCTCTGCACCATAAACCGTTGAATTGGAAGCATTTTCATATTTTTTCACCATGATTCCAGAAGCTGGATCTACATCGGCAGTTGTCACTGTAAAAATATGATTGTAAACATCTTTGTAAAAACCAACTACTGAAAACATTCCTTTTCCTGGCCAGAAATATTCGAAAGCTAAATCGTAATTAAAAGCATAAGTTGGTTTCAAATTTGGATTTCCAAAAATGTAAACAAGATCGTTGTATTTTATCATCGCAAATCCTGGCTTCGTTTGCTCAAAGTTTGGTCTTTTCATCGATTCGCTAAAAGCCGCACGAATATTTATGTTATCAGTCATTCGATAAGTTGCATTTACTGAAGGCAATAAGAATAAATAATCTCTTTCCACTTCGATACTTTTCGGAACATTGTACTGATTTCCAGATAAAGTATCAAATGCAAGCTCATCTGTCAAGGTATCTGAAACTTGATTAAAACGCGTGTACTCCAATCTTGCTCCACCAACGAAATTCCATTTTCCGACGGAGTAATCTGCCATTGCATAGGTACCAGATTGTAATTCTTTGTAGCTGTAAGTAGAACCCACCCATTGTCTGTATTCTTGATTTAAATAGTTCATTTCCTTTTCACGCAACAAATAAGAGGAGTCAATCAAGAACGATGATAAAATACTTGGGTCTAAAAATGGATAAAATTGTCCATCGTAATTGGAACCTAAAGGCGCAAGAAATCCATTTCTGTTATCAGTGTAAGGATCATGTGGAAATTGATCTAAGGTAAAAGGTTGATTGTTTCCTGGAATCGAATAATCTTTAAACCATTCGTATTTCGAAATATTTCGATAACCACTTTTTAAACGTGCTTTTGTACCGAATTTAAACTTTAAGTTATTGTTTAGTTTATAATCCAAATCTGTTTGAATTACAGGTAAATCACGTTCTCTTGTTTCGTTTATTTCTGTGTAGGTTTGATAAAATTCAAAGTCACTTGCGTTTAAAGTTTGTGCTCCAAAAATGGTTGAATACTGTGGCTGAATATTGTTTGGATCGTCACCATTCCCATACGGGTCATCAGGACCAATTAACTTCCCTGGAAATCCATTTGGGTCGTTGATATCGATTTGATCGCCGTATAAACTAATATAAGATTGGTCTTCAAACTGCATCAAAGGACTGATAAATTCTGTAATCATATAGCCATTTCGAGGGTCTCTTCGGTTGAAAGGAACTTTACCATATCTAAAGCTATTGTCGTAACTCGCCACTTTAAAAAATAATTTCAACGATGGATTAATATTCCATTCTGAATAAATGTCGCCACCAAAAAGTTGACGTTCTAATTTCCCATGAATATTTTGTAAACGGATTCTTTGTCCTGAGCCTTCGTACCAATTATAACTTTGTTTTTTCTGGTATTTATCATCCAACATGAAGCTGTACAAAAAGTGGGTTCCGATTTTGAACTTATCGCTGAATTTATATTGAATAGCTGTGTTTGCTGAAATATTGGTGCGTGTTCCATCGTATTTTTTTAACTCATAGCGATTTAAACTATGATTAAAATTACTACCATAAATGATTTTGAAAGCATCTGCAGAGTAATAGCGAGCAAAAGCAGAACCATTTAATAAGTAGCTCAATTTCTTGTTTTTAGAAACGTTTCCGACTAAAAAATTAAAAACACCTGTAGGTTTATTTGCTAATAAATTATAACCACCAGCAACATTCAGTTTGAAAGTTTTTTCTTGGACTGTATTTCTTGCTAAGAAATTAATACTTCCGCCGATTTGATCGGATTCCATATCTGGAGTTGTGCTTTTAGAAACAAAAACATATTCAATCATATCAGCCGGTAAAATCTCAAACTCAAATGAGCGCGTTGCATTTTCCTCATCGGCAACAGGTAATCTATCACCGTTCAAAAAAGTAGCTGTCCAATCCAAAGGTGTCCCACGCAAAGAAATATTACTTCCTTCTCCTTTGTTTCTCGTTATTGATGCTCCCGGAACTCGAGCTACAACATCAGAGGCATTTCTATTTGGAAGTTTAGCAATGATGTCAGAGGAAACGACTGTTACAACTGTTGGAGAATTTTTGACTAAATAAAGTGCTTTGTTCTCGCTTGTTTTAGCATAAGTTGTAACAGTAACTTCATTTAATTCTTGAATCTCTTTAAGAACTAAATCTCCTAAATTTAGATTTTCGTCCTTACTTAAACTAAATGATTTCTCAAAAATAGTGTAACCTGTAAGGTCAATCGTTAACGTGTAAGTACCGGCATTGATTCCTTTGAAATAGAACTTTCCATCAAAATCACAAATCGTTTTGAATTCGGTATTTTGAATAATAACTTTTGCACTTGGTATAACTCCCCTCCTATCTTTAACTATTCCTTGAACACTGCTTGTTTGAGCATTGAGAAAATTTGAAGACAAAATCACCAAAAAAATGGTTATTACAAATTTGAAATATTTCATGAATTAAATTAAAAGAAATTATCAATACTTTCTTTAGAAAAACCAGCTGATGCAGTCATTCCTTTTCCGCCGATTGCGGTAACAACTTTGACATTTTTTGAAATTGAATGATCAAAAATCTCCTCATTCCCTTTCATTTGTGAATAGAAACCATTCCAATAATGTTGAATATCCCAATTTTTAAGATTTAGAATTTTCTTCGCTTCGTCCAAAATAATTTGATTGATTGACATATTGATATCGAAACCTAATTCTTCATTTTTCGAAGCATCAGCATATTCATGACTGTCGCCAATTACAATACTTCCATCTACACGTTGCTTGAAAAGAATATGAATTCCATACTTTACAGCTTCTTGATTAACGTTTTCCCATTTTAAGTTTTTGTAACCTTCAAGCGCTTTAAAACTCTCGTATCTTCGAATTGTCAATCCTGTTAAAATATTACCTGGAAGTTTGACTTCAGGCATTGGTTTTGTAACCATCATATTCAACTTAACTACTTCAATTTCTGATTTTGAAAACACATCTGGAAACAATAATCGAAAATCTCTACCATTACAAATAACTGCTTTTGTAGCTAGTATTTTACCTAGATTTGAAGTTTGTAATTCAACCTCCGTTTCTTTGTCTTCGATTCCAATTACTGGCGTTGCATAGCTAAACTCGATTGTTGTCGTTTCTCTCAAGTAGGCATGAAGATTATAAATCATTGTTCTTGATTCTGCAGAAACTTCTTGTGGAAATGACAAAGCACCAAGTGCATATGTTGAATCGACAGCTGGATATTTAGCTAGTAAATCCTCTTTAGAAAGCAGATCAGAATAGTATTCCGCAGCTTCGAAATTTGTTTTTAATTCGTGTAATAATTCTAGCTCATCTTGAGTTGAAGCAATATACGTTGAGCCATTGTTTCTAATTCCGATGTCGAATTTTTCTTGAAACGATTTGTACAATTGAGTAGAATAGCGGCCATAATGATGCCATCTTCCGACAGTGAATCCTGAAGGAACAACTTGACCAAAATTTCTAACACTCGCTTCCATTGGAAACAAATCTTTTTCAAGGACAATTACTTTCAGTCCAAGTAGAGCTGCGTGATACGCATGAAAAGTTCCTAAAACTCCTCCTCCAACGATAGCTAAATCGTATTTTTTCATCTTATATTTTCGTTAATATCAATTATTTCATAAGGAAAATCAACTACAAAATCAGCACCTGCTATTTTTAATTCCTCATTAGAAAAGGCTCCAGAATCAATACCAATAGTCCACTTACAGTTTGCATTTTTTCCTTGTAACATATCGTTTGGTGTGTCACCAACTTTCATCACTTGTTTACAATCATTAATGCCAGTGATTTGCATTGCTTTATATATCATATCTGGTTTTGGACGACCAATTGAAGGGTCATCACTGCAAACCAAACCATCAATAACTGAATGCCATTGCAAACGATCTATAATTAAATCCGCTGTTTCTTTTGAAAAACCAGTATCGAGTACAATTTTAATATTTCGTTCTTTCAAATAGGTAAAAAACAATCCCGTGTCATTTGTCTCAACTACCAAATCACTATTTTTGTAATAATAGTTCATGTTGATTTTAAATGAATGATGGATATTTTCAACTAATTGAGTATCCTTAATTTCAAAATTATTTACAAGAATTCCTTCAATACCAATTGGTTTTGGAACGGCAAGCACATTTGAGGCAATTTTTCTGTCAATAGATAAATCATGCTCTTGAAAAGCATTAATCATAGCATCATGAACAGAAAATGTGTCGCTGACAGTAGTACCTGCCATATCTAAAACAACAAGTTGAATTGAATCAAGAAGCACGATTAGTTAATTGTAAAATGACGTAAAGCAACTTTATCTCCCGTGTAAACTTTCATTAAGTATTTACCTGATAACAAATTAGTTACACTTAATTTAAATTCAGAATTCACAGAAAACAACTTTTCTGATTGAACCAATCTACCATCCATTGAATAAACTTCAACTTTTAACGATTGTGCATCATTTGCATTTTTAATTGTAACAAAATTAGCTGCTGGATTTGGATAAACTGTTAATGAGTTTTCAGCTACTTCTTCAATAGAAGCCGTACTTAAATTATAAATCTCAGTAATACTACAACCATTCATATCAGTAATTGTAAGTGTATATTGACCACCAGATAAGTTTGAAATAGAGGAAGTGGAAGCTGTGAAACCATTAGGTCCTGTCCATTCAAAAGTTAGATTTCCTTGACCTCCCGAAGCTGTTACTGAGATTGCACCATTGTTTCCTGCTGGTTGAGTTATGATTTCATCTACGATGATAATTGGTGCTAATGTAGTTTCAACAAAAACGCTATCAGTAACTGTCCATCCTGTAACTTGATCAGTAACAGTACATATAAGCCAACCATTATCTAATCCACTAGCGACTTGTAAATCGTCACCATTACTCCATTCATACGTATACGCTGCTGCATCTCCAAATCCACCTTGTGCATTGGCAAGTGCTTGACCACCGTTACACGAGTCCAAATCAATAGTTAAAGACATGTTTTCCAATACGAATAATGTAATACTTCCACCATTAAAATTTGATTGTGTTCCAAGTGGATTGACATCTGCATCAACAATAACTTCTAAACTATAGGTTGTTCCTGGTACTTCTGTCATAGGAACTTTTCCATCCGCCTCATTGGAATAAGCACGAACGCAACTCCAAGTTGGGAATGCCATTTTGCAAGGATCGCTTGGATCCAATTGTCCGCCACAAGAATAAGAAACCCAAGAAGGTAGATTTTGTATATCTGTCAAACGAATCCAATTTACATCAACTTCTATTGTTGGTGGGAAACCTAGTGGATTATCAATAATAAAAGTTTGCGGTGCCAATGCAGTTAAAATTGCATCGAACGGCTGCCCTGGATAACAAAAAAATTGACTTGGAGATAATTTTCCGTCTGTTGGAAGAGGAATAAAACCAACTGGTTCGTAGATGTTTGTAACAGATGTTTGTGGTTCACACTGTGAAAATGCAACTGAAAAAGTAGAAAAAAAAGCAAAAGATAGTAAAATTAAACGTTTCATAATTACAAGTTTTTATTAAGAATTTAGTTTATTATTTATGTCTTCAATAACTGAAAATAATTCATCCATATTTTTCATAACATAATTGGCTCCAGCGATTTTAAGTTTTTCAGCTGCAGCATTTAATAATTCATTTTTTTTGTTTTCATCTAAAGCTTCAAATGCTGATTGAGGCAATCCAATTTCGTTTCCTGAAGCCACAACCGCTGCTGTCCAAACCCCCGCATTTAAACCTTCACCAACATCTGCAACTGTATCCCCAACTTTTAAAACTTCACTCACATCGAAGATTCCAAGATTTTCCATATTTCTAAAAATCATAAATGGACTTGGTCTTCCCTCTTTACAATCGGATGAATTTATAGCAGAATCAACAATTAAACCTTTTGCTGCAGCGGCAGGAATGATTTTTTCCATCATTATGTCGATGTAGCCTGTTGTTGAACCAATTTTAATTCCTTGTGATTTTAATTTTTCAATGATTTCTATAATTCCTTTTATCGGCTCTGAATTATTTTCAATTTCCAACATCATTTTTGGTGTAACAATGTGGTAAATTTCATCGATATCACTTTCTGTTGGCAGTGAACCATATATTTTAATCCATTCATTTTCAACTCTTTCTCCACTTAAAATCGCCTTCACGTGATCCCTTTTTGCTAAACCCATTGGTTCGCGCGCTTCTTCTAAGGTGATGTGAATGTGTTTTTCTTCAAACGCACTGATGAATGCTTTAACTGGCGCCATACAACCAAAATCAATCATCGTTCCTGCCCAATCAAAAATGACAGCTTTTATTGATTTACTCATTTTTTAAATTCGTTAATTTTTATTTCTATTGAACAAGCTTTATTGTAAAATAATAGTTCCTTTTTATCTAAAACAAGTTCATTTTCAGCATATAATTCTTTTGAACTATTCACTTTAAAATCCAACCACGACTTACCATCTAAGCCCCAAGCTTTGAATTCTTTATTGCTTAAATTTGGAAAAAGATGGTTTATAGCTGTTGCTGCAATATCAACAATACTTGGATATAATTCAATTATGCTGGAGTCGCTTGGCATATTTTCATAAAAATAAGAACCGGGGTCATTTGCTGTAATTTCAAGTTTTTGAATGTGATTTGACGAAGCAATCCACCAAACTTTTCGCTCTTCAATCGAATTTCCGGAGTGATGTTTTCCTTTTCCTCCATGATCTGTACTTGATAAAATCAACCAATTTTCATTTTTAAAATTTGGTCTATTCTTTATAGCATTTAATAGTTTTCCAATTTTTCGATCTGCTTCTTCAATAGCTTCAATATACTTTTTATTATCTAATTCAAAACCAGTTGTGTGCCCAGCAAAATCAACATCATTAAGATGAATCATATTGACATCAAACGATTCATTTTTTAATAGTTTAATCGTTTTAGATAAACAATCATTATCATTTTTTCCTTTTAAACAACAATCCCAGCCATTATTTTTTGAAATCCTAAATAACGATTTCCAGCCAACAACAAGTACCGATTTTTTAGATGCATCTAATCGTTTTACATAACTTGGAAAAAAAGGAAATTCCTCAAAATTGTGATTTAAAAATTGATTGTCAGAAACATTGTGTTTAAAATCCCAAACTCCTGTCAACATGCTCGACCATCCAGGTCCTGATTTTGTTTTGCCGAGTTGCCAACTTGTGGCGCAATAAATTCCAGATTTTCTTAATGAATCAAGATTTGGAGTGTGTGCTTTTTCGAGTGCATCTGCCCTACAGCCATCAATTCCAATTATCAAAACTTTATTTTGTGTAAAAGCTAATTTTAAGATTACAACAAACAGAAAAGAAAGTAAAAAACGCATTAGATTGGTTTGTGCAAAGGAAAAAAATCGAACTCAAAAGAACTGATATACAAGGTTATAATTACATTAAATACTAATATTCTTAATGTTAAAATACTTTAAAATCTCTTTTTTTATATTTAACATTGAAGTAGAAAATCGAGAAAACAGTTGCTATTAAACCAATGATTCCACATCCAAAAATCAGTAGGTGAAATAAAGCCACATTATCAATATTAATTAAGCCTGCGTTTTTAGAGAATAAAATGGATACGCTTCCCAAATAACCTAAACTATCAGCGATATACATTAGAAAACCAACATTTCCAGCAATATGGAAGGCGGCAATAAATCGCTCAAAAAGGGCAATTTGAAACGGAACGTAACCGATGCTCATTCCTAATCCAGAAAATAACATGAGGTAGAAAAAATTGATTTGTCCAGAAACAAATAATAACTCAGCGACCAACATCATTATAAATCCTAAACCTGACAATATTAAAGATGCTTGAAATCCCCACAGATTATTTTTAAAAATCACAATCAAAGAAGTGGTAAAAATGACAATAAAACCTATGGAAAATTCCATAGTCAAAAATTGAGATTTATCTGTGAAGTGATAATGATTAAACAATTCAACCGAAAAATTATCCCTAAAATCTCGGAAAATTGTTTGCATTAAATACAGAATAACTAAACTGATAATTCCGGGCAGATACTTTTTTAATATGCTTCGTTTTTGTGCTGTGTTCATTGGAATTCGTTCCGTCTTTGCCAATTTATCAGCTTCACTCGGTTCAGGAATTACACTCAACATCCAAGAAGCAATCAAAAGCACTGGCAAGAAAAATAATCCTGTCACAAAAGGCATCCAAAATTCTAGCACCGAAAAGAAGGAATTATCCATACTATATAGCGCGATACTTTTAACAATTCCGGATGAAATAATTGCTCCAACTGCGATTCCTGTTGCCAATAGCTCGGTGAGTTTTCGTCCTTCAAGAAATGAAAAAATCACTCCCCAAACCATTCCAAGCGGCAAACCATTAGCGAATAAACAGATAAACTTGAAATTAACAGGAACGATTGCAAAAAGTAATAAAGCCACGTGAGCAAAAAGTATCAACTTGAAAATCAATCCAACACGAGTGCTTTTTGTCATTTCAGAAATCACTTTGATTCCAATGAATTTGGAAAGCATGTAACCTAAAATCTGACTGATTAACAGTAAATCTTTGAGCGGTAAATTAAACAACTCAAACCCAGTATAACTTGCGGCATTGAATGGTTTCCGAAACGCATACATGGAAGCATAAGCTAGAAAAGCAGCCGCAAAAGACCACAGGAAAAAAAGTAAAGGTTTTTGAAAAAATTTCATCCTTAATTTTAAGAAAGCCTCAAAATAAAGCGATTGTTAGCTTGAAAAAACTCGAAATTAAATTAGTAATGTATTGTTAATTAATTGTTTAAGATGTGGTTATTTTGAGGTAACATCAAGTAAATTTCTATCTAAATATGATTTAAGAAAACAGAGAAAGTAATTTCATGTTTTGTTTTTTGGACGTAGGTATCTATAACTTTTTCGATAGAATTAGTTTTAAAGAATCGTTTTAATTTAAGATTCAAACTATTGTTCAAAAACCTAATTCCAAGTTCCATAAATATCACTTTTCATTAACAAAAATTGAGTTTAAAAGTTAGCCTTTAAAACTAACTACACGACAAAAATTATAAGCAATTGATTATCAGTAAAATTTATAGAATACTTTTTACATTGATCCCGAAGGAAGCCAAACACGGACTTACTATGGATAGGACAAATTGGAAAACAGGTGATTCAAACATCAATATTTTAACTAATGGTATTGTATATGAAGGTGTTGCGTTTCCCATTCTATTTAAAATGAAGAATAAGTTTGGCAATTCAAACTGTTCGGAAAGAATCGAAATTATGGAAAAATATGAGTCTCTTTTTGGCTTTGAATCTGTTGATTATTTAGTAGCCGACAGAGAATTTATTGTAGAAATTTGGCTTGGATATCTCAATCGAAATAAAATTCAATATCATATCCGTATTAGAGATAATTTTAAGATTTACAAAACAAAAGAGAGCGAGTCAATAAGGGCTAAGTGGCTTTTCGCTGGACTTAAAATGGGAGCGTTTAAACATTATCCTAAAATTGTATATGTCAATTATGTTGCATGTTACGTTTCAGAAAGCGACATAAAATCTAAAACTGGAAAACCAGAGTTTCAATTCCTGATTTCATTCAATAACCCTTCAAAATCTAATTTTTGGTGTTATCATGTATTTATTGGTGCCTCTAGGATAATCTTATTTAAACTGCCTTTTTTGTTATTTCTAAATCTACGTTGGTATAGATTTATTGGATTACTTAGTTATTTGGCCATTTCATTGTTTTGGTACTCAGTTGGCTCTTTTGAATGGTATTTTTTCATTGAATCACTCTTTTCTATATTCTTTGCCTTGTGTTTTACATTCATCCAATAGCTATTTTTATAAAATTGTAACACCACTTAATTCATGCGAATAACCAAGTATTTAAATTCGAAATAGATTAATTTAGAGGAAGAAAAACTACTCTATTTTTATGTCCTTTTTAAGCAAACAATCGTAAGATGAAAAAAATTACAATATGTATTTTACTATTACAAATGCTACTTTTAAAGCATGTCAAAGTTCTAATTCTTGATTATTTTATTAGGATTCAAAGCCGAAGGAAATCGCAGTTAATAGTTAAACAAAGAAAATTTCAATTCTATATTCTAAATTTACTCTCAATCGCTTCCACACATTTCATCCCATCAATTGCAGCAGAAACAATTCCTCCTGCGTAACCTGCACCTTCAGCAGATGGATAAAGATTCGAGATTTCTTCGTGTTGTAACGTTTCATTGTTTCTAGGAATCAAAATCGGCGAAGAAGTTCGTGATTCTGGTGCGTGAATTACTGCATCATTGGTTACAAAACCTTGCATTTTTCGACCGAAATCGACAAACGCTTGACGTAAACGCTCCACAATAAACTCTGGAAAAATCTTATCCATTTCAATACTTACAATTCCAGGCTGATAGCTCGAACGTGGGAAACCTTGTGATTTTTTCTTTTGCACAAAATCCAATAAACATTGCGCCGGAACTTGCTGATTTCTTCCTGCCAATTCCCAACATTTTCGCTCAATTTCTTTTTGAAAATTCAAACACACAAATGGATCGTTTTCTTTGCCTTTGAAATCACTTGGGTCGATACTCACCACAATTCCTGAGTTTGAATAAGGATTATTGCGTTTAGATGGCGACCAACCGTTTGTCACAACTTCCTCTGTATCAGTTGCACAAGGAGCAATAATTCCTCCTGGACACATACAAAATGAATAAACACCTTTCTCCTCTACTTGTGTCACCAAACTGTAAGAAGCTGGTGGCAAATAATCATCATTCAACCTTCCGTGGTATTGAATTTTATCGATAAATGCTTGCAAATGTTCCACACGAACACCAAGTGCAAATGGTTTCGCTTTGATTTTAATTGCTCGCTTATGTAACAACTCAAAAATATCTCTAGCTGAATGACCAGTTGCCAAAACTACATTTTCAACTTCGATAAAATCACCATTATTTATTTGTATAGCTTTTATTTTTTGACCTTCCACTTTCAAATCTGTCAACTTATGTTCAAAGTGAAATTCACCTCCTTTTTCAAGGATTTTCTCTCTAATTGCCGTTATAATTTGTGGTAATTTATTTGTTCCAACGTGAGGATGCGCCTCTACCAAAATCTCCTCACTTGCTCCAAAATGAACCAATAATTGAAGAATTTTATCAACATCACCTCTTTTCTTAGAACGCGTATATAATTTCCCATCAGAATAAGTTCCTGCGCCACCTTCGCCAAAGCAATAATTTGATTCAGGATTGACAATTCCTTCCTTGTTCAATATGGCTAAATCACGTCGTCTATTGCGTACATCTTTGCCTCTTTCAAAGATCACAGGTTTCAATCCCAATTCCAAAGCTCGCAAAGCAGCAAACATTCCCGCTGGACCTCCTCCGATGATGTGAACAACTTTAGAAGAATCACCAACTTCTTTAAAATCAAATTCTTGCAACCTATTATCTAAAGCTTTATTTTCAGAAAAAGTAAGCGTACAATTAATTTTTATCTGTGCTTTTCGTGCGTCGATACTTCGTTTTTTCCAACGAAATTCAATTTTACTAGTTAGTGAAACGTTTCCTAATTCTCTAATTTTGGAAAGTAAAAATGCTTCATTCTTCGCTTCTTCGGGAGAACATTGAAATTGAATATCTTGCATTAGCCTTCAAAAATAATAGAAAACCACCAACCTTTATTGTAAAGTTGATTGATTGGATTAGAAACAGGTGTATTGTCTTGAACGAAGCTACTTTTGAATCCGTGGGAATATTTTAATTCAAAACCCACTTTAAAAAATGGAGCAAAAAACTCCACCCCACCACCAATTTGACCTTGAAAATCATTGCGTTTTATTTTTACAAATGGATCAATGTAATTCTGTGAAGCTTTCTCTTGTGACTGTAAATCAATAGAATACTGTGCTCCGAACAATGCATACGCTGTAAAATTATTAAATCGTTTTGTTCTGAATTGTAACATCAAAGGAAAATCAACATTGGTCGAATTTACACGCTCCTCACCTATTCCTTTTTTGAAATTAAAGCTATCCAAACTCTGATACCGTAAAATGCGTTCTTGAAAAGATAAAGTAGGAATAAATCGCAAACGGAGCACGGGTGTACCTAATTTCATAGTTGCCAACATTCCCAATTGTCCACCTGGTGATGATTCACTAAGCAAACTAACTAATCCATATTGATTATACGCATTAACCTCTTGATAAACAGTAAAATCGGCAGTATTAAATCCGAGCATAAACCCAAAGTGAAATAAACGTTTGTCGAAGTTTTTGTAACGTTCTTGCTTCAACCGCTGACCAAAGGACGCGAAAGAAACTAAGAATACTAGGAGTAAAAAACGTTTATTCATTGAGCTAAGAACGCAATTGATACGACTTTGTTGCAAGATTATTTTGTTCCTACGTAAATTGTAGCAATTCCACCAGAAACAGGAATGGATTTAATGTTCTTGTAATTCAATTTTTCTAAAACATTCTCAAAGTCTTTACCTTCGGGAAAAGCAGCAACTGATTCAGGTAAATAAGCATAGGCTTTTTCGTCTTTTGAAATGCGTTTTCCAAAAAATGGAATAAAATATTTCGAGTAAAATCCAAATGCTTGTTTGATTGGAAACATTTTTGGTTTAGAAAACTCCAGAATAATTGCTTTTCCTCCAGGGCGAATGACGCGTAACATTTCTGCTAAACCTTTTTCAAGATTCTCGAAATTACGCACACCAAAACCAACAGTTAATCCATCAAAATAATTGTCGTCGAAAGGTAAATCTTCTGAGTCGCCCAATTGCATAGAAACGATATGATCTACTTTTTTCTTCTTCATTTTTTCTTTCCCAACCTCCAACATTCCAGACGAGATATCAATTCCAACTACTTCTTCTGGTTTTAATTTAAGATTAGCAATTGCAAAATCTCCAGTTCCAGTTGCGATGTCAAGAATTCTTTTAGGATTGATTTCTCTCAATTCTTTAACCGCACGAGCACGCCACAAATGGTCAATTCCAAGCGATAAAAAATGATTTAAAAAATCGTAACGTCCTGAAATATTATTGAACATCTCAGCAACTTCTTCTTTTTTAGAACGATCTGAATTATAAGGTTTTACTACTTTTTTTGACATTTTATGACTTTAGTTGGAAGAAATTCTTCTCCATTCTTTAATTAATTCTTCTTTTGAAATACTTACAACACCCGATTGCTCACAAACCAAACCACCCGCAACATTTGAAATCCCTGCAATATCTGCTATTGAGGCTCCTGCTATCAAACAAAGCGTTGCAACTGCAATAACTGTATCACCAGCACCAGAAACGTCAGCAATGTTGCGCAAATGAGCTGCAATGTAGTGTTTTTGATTTCCTTCTTTGATAAACACACCAAACTCTGATAATGTTATGAAAGAGACCGAATTTTTTAACTTTTCTTCTAAAACGGCAACCGCTTGTTCAAATAGATGTTGTTCATTTTTGAAATTAAAAGCAAGATTCAATCCTTCTTTTAACTCCTTTAAATTCGGTTTAAACAATGTAACTCCTTGATAAGCGAGAAAATTATCTCTTTTCGGATCAACGGTTGTTGGAATATTTGCTGCTTGAGCATACGCAATCACTTGTTGAATCAAGTTTTGGGTTAGAACACCTTTGTTGTAATCTTCAAAGATAATTCCATCTATTCCTTCGTTGATTAAAGCCTGAATTTGAAGTAATAAAGCATTTTCTTCCGCTTCATTTATTGGACTCGTTGTTTCGGAATCGATGCGCAACAATTGTTGTTTACTAGCAATAACGCGTGTTTTAACTGTTGTTTTTCTATCCTTTGAAACAATTATTCCTTTCGAATAAATTCCTTTTTCAGTAAATAAATTGGCAAGCGCTTGACCTTGTTCGTCGTCACCAATAACTGAACAAACTATTGGTTGTGCACCCAAAGCTACTAAATTCAAGGCTACGTTTCCAGCACCGCCAATTCGTTTTTCCTCTTGTTCAAAAGAAACAACTGGCACAGGTGCTTCGGGGCTGATGCGATTCACTTTTCCAAGGATGTAAGCATCCACCATTACGTCACCAATAACGAGAACGCGTAAATTATTGAATTTAGAAAATAATTGATCGTAATTCACTAGCTCAATTTTGCAAGTCCTTCAGCGATTCTTTTCATCGCTTCTGTTAGTGTTTCTTCTGATGCAGCATAGGAAATTCGGAAACAATTTACATCTCCAAAAGCCTCACCGCTTACTAACGCAACCAATGATTCATCTAATAAATACATACATAAATCTTCCGCTGTATTAATCGTATAATTGCCATACTTTTTACCGAAAAACGAGGAAATATCAGGGAAAACGTAAAACGCTCCTTCTGGATTATTTGTGATAACACCTGGCATTTGGTTCAAAGCGTTCAACACTAATTCTCTTCTACTTTTGAAAGCTTCAATCATATCAGATAAAACTGCAGGATCTGCCTTCATCGCTGCTATCGATGCTTTTTGAGTTATTGAACAAGTTGCTGAAGTAAATTGACCTTGTACTTTATCACAAGCTTCAGCAATTTCCTTTGGAGCTCCGATGTAACCAAGTCTCCAACCTGTCATTGCCCAAGCTTTTGAAACACCATTTACGGTTACAACTTGATTATAAATTTCAGGAAATTGCGCCAAACTCTCGTGTTTTCCAACGAAATTAATGTGCTCATAGATTTCGTCACTCAAAGCAACAATATGTGGATATTTTTTAAGCACGTTAGCTAAGTCTTGTAATTCTTCTTTGTTGTAAACAGAACCTGTTGGATTACAAGGAGTTGAAAACATAAATAATTTCGTTTTTGGCGTAATTGCTGCTTCTAACTGTGCTCCTGTGATTTTAAATTCATTTTCGATTCCAGCGTTAATGACAACTGGTACACCTTCAGCTACTTTAACGATTTCTAAGTAAGAAACCCAATATGGAGCAGGAATAATTACCTCGTCTCCTTCATTAATCAAGCTTAAAACGACATTTGCAATTGATTGTTTAGCTCCAGTTGACACAACGATTTGATTTTTAGCATAATCCAAGTTGTTATCTCTTTTGAACTTCAAAGAAATACTTTCGCGCAAATCTTCGTATCCTGGAACGGGTGTGTACATTGTGAAGTTATTATTCATAGCTTCTAACGCTGCGTCTTTAATAAATTGAGGAGTGAAGAAATCGGGCTCACCCAAGGACAAAGAAATTACATCCTTTCCTTGTGCTTTCAACTCACGACTTTTTCTCGACATTGCAATTGTTGCCGACTCTTCCATTGCCATTAGGCGATCTGATAATTGAATCATTTTAAACGCTTATTATTTTGGGCACAAAGTTACCAATTATAAAATTAAAATGAAGCCAGAAAATAGTTTACTGCAAGGTTAAATTAGGAATAGATTAATTCGAAACGTTTTTTCTAGTTATTATTTACTTTTATAATGTTTAATATTTATTATATTTATGCTTTAAATTTTAAAAACTATGAATAAAATATTGATGTTATTGTTTACAGTTGTTGGGTTAACAGCTTTTTCTCAAACGAAAACAGTTGCAGGTGTAAAATTTGCAACTACAACCAAGGTTAATGGTAAAACATTGGACATGAACGGTGGAGGTTTACGTGAAAAATATTGGATTGATTTGTATGTTGCAGCTTTGTATTTAGAAAACAAAACATCGGATGCTGGAAAAATTATCTATGCAGATGATGAGCAAGCAATTCACATTAAGATTATTTCTGGAAGTGTGACAAGAGAACGCTTTGTTGAATCTGTAAAAGAAGGATTTAGCAATGCCAATCACGGAAAAGCAACTTCTGAGCAAATCAAAAAATTCATTGGATTTTTCAATGATGACATTAAAGAAGGTGACCGTATTTATTTGGAATACATACCAAAAGAAGGATTAGTAGTAATTAAAAACGGAACTGAAAAAGGTAAAATTGAAGGTATCGAATTCAAAAAAGCACTTTTCTCCATTTGGTTAGGTTCTACTCCTGCTGATTCAACTTTGAAAAAAGGAATGTTAGGAAAAGGATAGAAATTTGTTTTAAAAGAAAAAATTGAAACACCTGTGAAATAGTTCATGGGTGTTTTTTTTTTATTCTAATAATGAGGGGACTAAATTATTGACTTCGAGAGCTAAAATTGTTGACTTCGAGAACTAAAATTGTTGACTGAGGTTCTCGAAGTCAACAATTTTAACAATACGATTTTCAATTTAATTGATATCCTGATTTCTCAGCATCCATAACAGTAAAGGTTCCTGAAGATTTAGCAACTAATTGCTTCTTTTGGTTATACACCTCAGCTTCCATAAAAATCAAGGAGCGACCTTTTTTCACGACAATTGATTCAGCTATAAGTTTTTCATTGACAAGTACAGATTTTAAAAAACTCACTTTCATTTCGAGTGTTGCGACTACCTTACTTTTATCACAAACCAAAGATAAGGCGCCAACACCCATTGTAGCGTCAAGCAATGCTGCTGTGCAACCTCCATGTGTAGCCAATGGGGTCGCTAAATGATAAGTGTTCGTTTGTAAAGTATAAATAACTCTTCCTGGTTCAATAATTTGAAACTGCATTCCAAGGAGCCGACCAAAATTGTTCCCTTCAATGTAACTAACAATAAGCGGGTTGGTCTGCATACTAACTCTTTTTAAGTTCAATATTGTTTTCTTTTAATCGGTCGTAAACATTTTGATTTACATCAAATGATACTGCAAGAAAATCTTGAGTCTTAACCCAAACTTTCATTGTGTAATGTATTCCATTTTCTGCCAATTGGGCAATTCCATAGAAAGGTTTAGGTTCTTTTAAAATTCGTTTATCAGCAGCAGCTATTCCTTCTAAGATTTGATGTATTTTTTTTACATCAACCTCGTGCTCAAAAATAAAAATCCATTCTACTCTTCTCTTATCAGCTTTTGTAAAATTGGTAATTGTACCATTTGCAACCGGTCCGTTAGGTAAGATTACTACTTTGTTGTCAACTGTCTGTAAATAGGTATTAAAAATTTGAATTTCGGTAACAGTTCCTTGTGCTGATTGAGCGATTATAACATCCCCAACTTTAAATGGTTTGAGTACTAAAATCATTACTCCACCAGCGAAATTGGAAAGTGTACCTGAAAATGCCATACCAATCGCCAAACCTGCAGCACCGAGAATCGTAATGAAAGATGTCATTTGAATTCCTAGCTGTGTGAAAGCAGTGATTATGACAAGAATCTTTGAAGATAAGGAAATGAAACTCGTTAAAAAGGAGGTCAATCCTGGGTCGGTATCGCTTTTAACCATCAAGCGCTTGACCCCTTTGGTTACCAAACCTGTTAGCCAAAATCCAGCAACAAGAATTACAACAGCGATTAGAATTTGAGTTCCAATTTTCAATAAAAACTGATTGAAATCAGCGTAATTAATTCCAAAAACAGATTCCAACATCTTCATATACTTTTCAAATTTTAATGATTAGCCACAAAAATAAGCAACTCAACTTCAATAGAATCAATATATTTGAATATGTTTTTTATATTATCCAAACTACTAGCCTTTTTGTTTTCGCCATTTTTATGGTTTTTGATTTCTTTTTCTACCTATTTATTGCTTAAAAATGAAAAATGGAAATTACGTTTCAAACGCATAAGTATTTTCATTTTGATTTTCTTTTCGCTTGGATTTCCTATCAAATTCCTCGTTGCGCGATGGGAAGTTGCAGGAACTAGAATAGAAAAAGTAGAAAAATATGAACTTGGTGTTGTACTTTCAGGTATGGCGGAATACAATAAAGATTTGAATGTTTTAACCGCTCGTCGAGGAATTGACCGCATTTGGCAAACAATTACCTTGTATAAAAAAGGTAAAATCAAGAAAATTTTAATCAGTGGTGATAGTGGTTACGTCATTCGAAAAGGCTTACACGAAGCCGATCAATTGAAGGAAGTACTTGTGAAATGGGGAATTCCAGCTGAAGATATCATCGTTGAAAACAAGTCCAAAAACACCTACGAAAACGCACAGTTCACGGGTGATATGATGAAAAAAAACAAGTACAAAAAGAAGTTTTTATTGATTACAAGTGCTTTACATATGCCACGAGCTGCTGCTTGCTTTAACAAACAAAATTTGAAATTTGATGTTTTCACCACCGATCATTACCATATGAAAAATACGGAATTTACCTTTGATCAATTATTGCCATCTGTCCATTCTTTTGTGATGTGGGAAGTTTACTTGAAGGAAGTTGTTGGGTACACCGTTTATTCTTTACGTGGTTATTTATGACAACACTAACTGTTCAAAATGGGACTTTAATTTTTCACGAAACATTTCTAAATCAGGAAGAAGCAGATTTACTTTTTAAACATTTTGAAGCAACACTTCCTTTTCATCAAGGAACAATCACTTTGTTTGGCAAAACGCACGCTATTCCTAGGCTTGAAGCATTTTTTGCAACTGAAAATAAAACTTACTCCTACTCTGGAAAGACCTTACAAACGCATCCATTTACAACAGAATTAATGACCTTAAAATCAAAAATTGAAGCAATCAGTCAAGAGCAATTCAATTGTGTATTAGTGAATTTATACCGCAACGGACAAGATTCCAACGGTTGGCACGCCGATAATGAACCTGAATTGGGTAGGAACCCAGTGATTGCCTCCTTAAGTTTAGGAGCTACGCGTCGTTTTGATTTACGCCACAACCACACGAACAAAAAACTTAGTTTCGACCTTACAAACGGAAGTCTATTACTAATGAAAGGTGAAATGCAACATTTCTGGAAGCATCAAATTGCGAAAACTAAAAAAGTTGACGTGTCAAGAATCAATTTGACGTTTCGGTGGGTCAATTAAGTCTTAGCGTATTTATTATAAACCTCTTGGGTTAATAAACACTCAAGTGGTTCTGCTAGTTCAATTTCGCTTTTTGTCGCAATTGTGAATGTTATTAACTACTCTTGGAATATTTCAGTACCCTTGCTACTCCCACGACAAACTTAAAATAAAACCTTCGACATATCGAAGTCTTGTTAAAAAATCAGATGAAAAAAAGGATTTTTTTTCAAGTAAAGGGATTCTAGTATAGATAAGATTTTTTTTAAGCCAAGAATTAAAATAAGTTAACAAAAAATAAGCAACAAAGAGTGGGAGAACAAAAGGAAACAAAGTGGAGTGAATCGCTGTCGCATTTTCACTCTCACTTTGTTTTGTTGACTTAACTGACATTTTTTCGAACCCCTTTTTGGAGGATTTGAACAAATTGATCATGCTTTATAAAACAATTTTTGAGACTAATTAATTTCCATAAAATCATTTGAGTTAACTATGATTTTGCAAAAGAAATAAGCGTTTGGATTTGGTTATAATTTACCCATTTATATTCTGAAATTATAAAGTCATCAAAAACTAAGCCTTCAAATTTATAATTTAAAACACCAATTTACCGTGAAAAATGGTATATTTGAATATATTTTCACGGTGAATAATTGAGTAATATAATGATAAACCAAACTACAAAAGATAGAATAGAGGAACTGCACAAGCAATATTTAAACTTGGCCAAAGGAAATGAGACAGTATTAAAGGAAATAACCCTTGCTGAAATTCCGGAGTTGGTTTATAATTCAAACGCGATTGAAAATTCAACCCTTTCGTTGGAAGACACAGAAAAAATTCTTGCAGGAGGCAGTTTAGAGCGAAAAGTGAATGTAAGGGAAATTTATGAGGCCAAAAATTTAGCCAAACTGACCGAATCCTTGCTTGAAAAAAACAAAACAATACTAAACTCCAAACTCATCTTAAGCATGCATAAAACATTGCTCACCGACATTGATGATAAAATTGCCGGTCGTTTTAGAGTTGGCAAAGAATGGGTGCGTGTAGGCAATCACCTAGGTGCAAATCCACAGTTTGTTCCAACGCTCATGCAAGAGCTAGTAGATAATTACAACCAAAATAAAATCAGTTATTTTTTAGATGCTGTGGCGCATTTTCACGCAGAGTTTGAAACCATTCACCCTTTTGTTGACGGAAATGGAAGAATGGGGAGAGTACTTATAAATCTGCAGTTAATGAATTTAGGCTTCCCACCAATTATTATTCAAAATAAAAGTAAACATACTGAATACTATCCGCTGTTTACACATTACCAGTCGACGTTGAAATCCGGAGGTTTTACCGAGTTGTTTGCGCTACTATTGCAAGAATCATTGAATAAGCGTATAACTATCCTAACTGCAAAAAAAATAATTCCACTTTCAGTTTGGGCAAAGCAAAGTGGCATCAAATCAAACGTTTCAGCCAATAAAGCCAAAAGGCAAACGATTCCTTCCTTTCGTATGCGCGAAAAATGGATGATTGCAGAGGAATTTTTGCCAATGAACTAATTATCGAAGTAGAATATTAATTAGTTTCTTTCTTTACAACAATTCGTTCCGAAATGGTTATTTTTTTTAAAGAATGTTGTCTTGATGAATTATAATTTTCATTATCGGTTAACATTAATAGTTCATCTGCATTATCTTTCATCTCTTCGAGCTTTTTTAGAAAGTCTTTTAATGATAATAATTTTTCTATTTCACTTTTCAAAAGATTTATACTTCGTAATTCTGGTAAACTAAATGAAACTTTGGCAACATCGATATATATATCGTCATTCTCTGAAATATTCATCAGATTTAAATATGAATTTTTATCATCATTTTCCCAAAAATTAATAGAATTAATTTTAGGGTATTCAAAAATGGTGAAAGATGATATTTCTTTCATTATCTTAAGAGTTACGAAGTACTTAATATTTTTTTGAAGACTATGTGTAATATTTGTTGGCTTATCGAGATAACTGATATCGCTTAATCCAATATATGCGTAGCGTTTATCCCCTATGAAATCTAAATTCGTTTTACCTTGTTCAATTTTACCAACTTGATCAACTATTCCTTCAAATAAAAAGTTTTTATTTAATTCGGTATCAGCGATATGCAAAAATATCCTCTTTTCTGTTTTGAATACGCTAAATTCATTTTCAGAAAAAGAAAGAAGAACTATGAATTCTTCCCTACATAAATTAGTGATCCTTTCGCCAAACATGGAAATAACTTTTAGTTTTTCGCCATTGTATTTCTTCAATATCGATTTTTGGATTGTTTCACCGTTTAAAATTTGATAGTACGGTATTTGATTTATGTCAAATTTGAAACATAAATTATTTTTCATAAAATTTAAAAACTCCAAAACATTTTTATAAATATCGTCTGTTTGAGAGCAATTAATTTTTGATATTGATTCAATATTATATCCTTTTATTGCTGTTTCGGTGAAGTTCATGCTTCCAATCCAAATTTCAGCATTTCCGTTTGGCAAGTCAAATAATAGAACTTTACTGTGTAATAATCTGAAATTTGAACCAGCTCTAATTCGATATTTATGCCAATAAAATTCTTCAGCACCATTATTACAAAAAGATTTAATTGCATAAATATTAGTTGGCTCAGATAAATCTAAACAAACGAATGAATCTTGTTTTTTAAGTGAATTAGTTAAAGACGTTTTAAAAAAGTCTGGAAATATTGTCCAATATGCTACAGATGCCTTGAAAGAAGTGCATTCGCGAAATAATACATCCAAATCATTATATAGGCTTCTGCTTTGTAATTGGGGTGAAAATTGAATATTCATTATTAAATTATTTATGCAACCTCTTGTTCATACAAATACTTCTGAAACTCAATGTCAATCTTGTTGATTACTTCTCGCAAGTTATATCCAGATTGAATTTTGTTTTTCAATTCAGAGAAAATTTCACCAATCTTGTATTCAAGGGTAGAAGCACTTTCAGCAGAAACCTTGAACTTTTTCAAATAAGGAAATAACTCCCCATCTACAAAATCTCTCAAATCATCTCCAGTCATGGCTATTTGGTGGTCGAACTTCCCATCTTTGCCTTTAGGCATTGCCCATGTAGACCATTGAAATTTGGGTTCAATAATGGCTTTGTACTCTTTTCCAGTTAATTCAGCCGCAGTGCGTTTGTCTTTTTCTAAATCGTCAAGGTATTTCAAGAACAATACCCAAGAGGTTTGTTCCACGTAATCTAATTCACTTTCACAACCAGAATCTTTGTGAAGAATATCATCTATATTTTTGAATGTTTGTTCGAACATATTTGAAACTAATTTTATTAATAGTAAAGGTAATTTTTTCAATGAATTGTAATGATATTGAATAGAAAAAAACAACGTAATTCAATCTTTTTAGATTAACTTGATTGTTTTTTTTTGAGAAGATTTTTGCTTTAAAAATTGAAGAATGTGGGCTAAACGTGGGCTAAAAAAATAAAAACAAAAGCGTAATGTTTTGACATTCAATACATTACGCTTTTTTACCGTGGAGTCGGAGGGGAACAATCTCTTTCCGCATGTGATTTAAATATAGCTAGTTAACTGATTGATAGTTAACGAACTCACTGATTACTCACAACACTTTTTTAGGTCGATAAAACCTAAAAAATGGACATTCAAATATACATTTTTCAGGTTGAATATCTCCTAAAATTAGTGTTAATAAATTTAATTTAATAAGTTAAAAATAGATTGAAACAACTGGTAAATCATACCTTCCATAGAAACTTGAAAATGTATCCAGAAAACTTAATTGTTACTTTGGAACTTGCTTTCACCAAATTTCTGATTCTTCTTAAATAAAGTTAGAAGAACTTCTGGAATAAGGTTCCTATCAGGTTTCCAATCTTCAAACCCATGGTGATGGGCTTGTTGTTCATGAAACCTTTGATGCTTTCTACAATGTACCTTCCAATTTTTCCACCTATTAATACCGAAGTTGCTTTCATTCGCCGAGGCGAAGTCGTATAAAATACTCGTTGAAAACTAACTCTGCTTTATACCAGATGGATTTTCAATTGCGACATTTAATATGAAAATTGCTATAACTCAATTCCATAGTCAATTCATGTCAGAATGTTCAATAGGTTGTCTGCATAGATATTTTCGTAGAAATTGGTTTATTTTCTTTTAGTCTTAGATCATCGGTGTAAAGCAAATTTTCTATAACCATGAATTTATATAAAAATAATAAATGTATTGTATATCAACATTTTAAAAACTATTATATTAAGTAACACTTAAATAAAATTTATCTACTAAAAGAAAGATGTAATCTTTTCGTTATACAATTGTATAACAAAACAAGTATTAGATATACAAACGTATAAAGGAAGAAACCGAAAACCCCTAATAACCTCCAGAAATCCTCCAAAAACCTAATGTACCATGAAAAAAGAAAAGAAATCAAAAGCAAGCTTTTCTGCAAGTTTTTCATAAAACCAAGAGGATTTTCGAGCTTTTTCTTAAAAAGGTCTTGTTTTTACTAATAGTTAGATTAAATAATGACTTATCTGAATCACTTTGTATAATACCCCATCAATATACTTTTCCGAACCAAGTCAATAACATTCGAAGCTTCAAATTTTTGCATCAACCTCGTTCTAATCAAATCCACTGTTTTTTTGGAACGAAAAATATGTTGACTGATTTCATCACTGGTTACTCCCTCGCATATTAGATTTAAAACAATCGACTCTCGTTCATCTAATTCTATTTTGTCGCTTGAAATGCCTTCTGTTGCATCCGCAAGGTTTTGAATCAAACTTTGTTTTCCTTCATAATAAACATTAAAAATAGCATCCACCGTTTCGTCAATGGAACAGTTTTTCGCTAAAAAACCTGAGGCACCAAGTTCAAGGTATTCTTGAATAATAGCCTCTTCCTCGTACATACTGAGCATAATAACTTTTTGTTCTGGGTGGTGAACTTTGAGCGCCAACAGTGTTTGTTTTCCGTTCATTATTGGCATATTGATATCCAGTAAAACCACATCAATCTTGTGATTTTTTAGTTCTGCTAATAATTCACTGCCGTTTGATACATCAAATTCTACTTTAATTCCAGCTTCTTTGTTAAGTAAATTAGCAACTCCTCTGCGCACGACTTTATGGTCATCTACCAATGCGATACGAATGGATTTTTTCATAACGCTTGCGGTTTCTTTAATGGATACTTGAGTTCAACTGTAAAATGAGCATTCTTTTGCTCAAAATGAATAGCACCGCCGATGCGTTTTACTCGATTGGCAACCGATTTTAATCCCAAGCCATCGCTTTTCAATAGTTTTTCTTTGTAATCGTTTTCAGTCAATCCTGTTCCGGTGTGCATGAAATGAAGAACGAATGCAGTATCTTCTTTATTGCAAATCACTTGGATTTCGGTAGCTGTCGAATGTTTAATGATGTTCGTTATTAACTCCAAATAAATGCGGTAAATATCAATCGCATCATCCTGTTCAATTTCCAATTCTTCATTCAAATTGCTTTCAAATGAACAAGTGGTAAAAGCTGATTGCGTCATTAAAAGGACGTGCTGTTGAATGGCTTTAACAATCCCTAATTGAATGACGTCGTTTGGCATTAATTCTTTGGAAATATTGCGAATAGCTTGAATGGAATGATCAACTAATTCGATGGATTGGTTCAATTCGGAATAATAGTTTTCATTCAACGTTTCATCCTTTTTGATGTAATTTAAGTTCTTTTGAACCAAGGATAAAGTAGCACCAATTTCATCGTGTAAATCGTCAGCGATTTGTTTTCTTTCCTTTTCTTGTGCTGAAAGTATGGCTTCTAAATTCGCTAAGCTATTTTTTTGAGCTTCCAATTCTTTTTCCAAATCTAGGTCTTCTAATCGTTTCTTGAATAGAATAAATACATACACGAAAAACGCACTTATTAGAAATAACAAGAACAAGGTGACGAATATGAATTTAGTTATGAGCGCAAGTTCCTCCATAAAATATAGCTAGCAATCAGAAGATAAAAAATATAAAGCCAAACGAAAATTACCCAAATCAAAACAGCGTAGAGATTTTTGTCAAGTAAATAGCGAAGGTGATTTTCAATTATAGCGAAGAACAATTGATTCAAGGAATAAAAGAAGGTTGCACTTATAATTAGGAATGATCCTTTTCGGTCGTAAATAATAGCAGGTCTGTTTTTTATTGTATCAACCAAATACAAAAAATACTGCAAAACAAAAGTAAAATGTAAAACGAAATAAGAAACATAATTATCTGTAAAAAAACCTCCTCTAACAGTAAACTCGGATGTTTCAGTAAGAATTACCAATGCAAAAAAGAAGTAGCTTGCTTTTTTGAAAAGTATGTTCGTGTATTCATTTTTAAATAAGAGAAATGTAAAAAATGAAATGAAAACAATTAACAAATGAAATCCAGGGAACGCATTAACATATAAATAAATAAAAAGATAGCACAACACTGAAACTAAGAATAAGGTTGTAAAATATCCAAACATGGCCCAACCAAAAGTTCGTTTTTTTAGCGTTTTTATATACCAAAGCATAACGACAAATGGGAAAAAAGTTGCAATTGAAGAAATGTTGATCGAAATATTTAAAAAATCAGAGCCCATATTCAAAGATACTTTTTTACTACACAGGTTTTATTTTTAGAAATTACAGAATCTTCTTTTTTACTGAAAATGAAAGTGAGTAAACGATTGGATGCATTTTGCTATTTTCATTTTTAGAACATGTTCTAATTTTTTCACTTTAGTACCATTAAAAACATTTGGTTTATGAACGTAAATTTCGCCAAAGGAAATAACTGGCAATAAGTAGATAAATCGTGTAAAACCAAACGAAGAGTGCCCAAATCAACATAGCGTATTGGTTGTTTATTAATAACATACGAATGTCTTCATTAATTAACGAAAACAGCAATTGATTGATGGAATAAAATAAAGTTGTACAAAGAATAAGGAATGGACTTTTTCGGTTGTAAATAATGCCTGGTCTATTTTTTATAGCATCCACTAAGTAAAGAAAGAATTGTAAAATGAATGTGAGATTAACGATTGGATAGGTAATTTTATTAATTGAAAAAAAAACTCCTTTGAAAGTAAATTCAAATATTTCAGAAATAATAATGACTCCAAAAAATACGTAACTAACTGTTTTGAAATGTTTATTCGCGTATTCATTTTTAAACAAGTGAAGGACAAAAAACCCTTGAATTATCAAAAATATATGAGAAATAGGATTGGTAGATTCAACTAAATACGCTAATAGATAACTAAACAATCCCGCCAAAAACAAGCAAGAAAAATAACCCAATATCGCCCAACCAAAAGTGCGTTGTTTAAGTTTTTTTAGATGCCACAACATAATAGCTATGGGTAAAAATGCCAAGACTGAAGAAAAATGTATCGAAAACAATAGAATATCAGAATTCATATTCAAAGATACTTTTTTACTAAACAGGTTTTATTTTTAGAAATTAGAGAATATTCTTTTTTGCTGAAAACACAAAGTAGCAAGCGATTGAGCACATTTTGATAAATTCATTATTAGAACATGTTCTGATTTTTCGACTTTTGTTCCATAAAAATGATTGTTTTTCATGAACGTAAATTTCGCCATAAAAAATAACTGGCAAAAAGTAGATAAATCGTGTAGAACCAAATAAATAGCGACCAAAGTAAAACGGCATAATGATTCTTTACTAATAATAAACGAAGGTCTTCCTCAAGCAGACAAAACAGCAATTGACTGATGGAATAAAATAATGTTGCGCTCAAAACAAGGAAAGGTCCTTTTCGATCGTAAACAACTTTAGGTCTGTTTTTTATCGCATCGACCATAAACAAAAAATATTGTAAAATAAAACAGAGATTAATTACTGCATAAGTAATTATATTGTTAGTGAATAATCCTCCTCTTACATAAAACTCAATTATTTCTGTAAGAATTGTAACACCTAAAAAAAAATATGTTGCTTTTTTGAATTGGTCATTAATGTATTCGCCTCTAAATAAAAGAAATGTAAAAAAGGCTTGTATCATCATAAATATATGAAAAACAGGAAGTGGTGAATCGTATAAAAAATAAGAAAGATAACTTAGTGCTCCAGCTAAAAATTGAGTTGTGAAATATCCAAACATAAACCAACCAAAAGAGCGTTGTTTAAGTGCTTTTAGATGCCACATCATAACCATGATGGGCAAAATAGCCATTACAGAAGAAAGGTCAAGCAAAAATCCGAGAAAATGTAATCCCATATTCAAAGATACTTTTTTACTAAACAGGTTTTATTTTTAGAAATTAGAGAATATTCTTTTTTGCTGAAAACACAAAGTAGCAAGCGATTGAGCACATTTTTATAATTTCATTATTAGAACATGTTCTAATTTTTTAGTTTTTCTAAAAATCAAAAATCCTTTGTTTTAAAGGGAAATAGCTCGAAATACAATAATTCTAATTTTAACAAAGGAAAATACATTGAATTAATTTTTATTTTCAAACAAAAATTAAAGCATGAAAAAAGGAATTTTTACATTTTTACTAATTGTTAGTACGAGTCAATTGTTTTTTGCTCAAAAAGACTCATCCACGTTCAAGAAAAATCAAGCTCACTTGTATTTTGGAATACAGTCACCAGGAATCAAGGAAGTAAATTCGTGGTTGAATAATTCAACTTTATCGAATAATTACCCCGTTTTAGGAATGAATTTTTTCTCCGCTGGGGTAGGATTTATTCAATTAACTAAAAATAAATTTGTTTCTCATCAAGAGTTAATTACTTACAGCGGAACTGCTTCAAATGATTCTGTTTCGGTTAACTTCAGAAATATCAGTTTTAGCCAATCACTTTTAGGTTATTCGTATCTTAACTCAAAAAACTTTCAGTCTTATTCATTTATGGGTTTAGCTTACAGTACTTCCACTTTAAAAATCAATGAAAAAGTAGCAGATGGAACTTCATTTAACAATTACGGTTCCGCAGTTGGAAATCAGCTAGAAATGAATACAACTTCTTTTTTATTGAATATTACCACTCAATTCAATTACCTCATCAACATTCGCAAATCGGATGATAAATTTATCATAGGCCTCAAAGGTTCGTATTATATGCCTTTTTCAAAATCAACGTGGGAAACGGGTAAAACAAAATTAACCGAAGGTCCAAATATTAATGCAGGTGGTTTATCCGGACATTTGACATTAGGCTTAACTTTCTAGTATGAGGAAATGAGTAAAACTCATGAAAAGTGGCTTCCTGCAACCACTAAAAAAAAGGGGAGAAACCAAGAATTTTAAAAATTAAAACCATGAAAAAAGAAATAGTAACAACTAATAAACCCTTTGGAATTTGGTTTCCATTTGTTTTTTTCAATTGGAAAATGAATCTTTTATTTGCCACCATTGGATTACTATTCCTTTCCTTGCAAAGTTGTGGAACCGCTGAAAAAGCTTCAGTATACAAACCAGGTCGCGTGTGGAATTTTGATGTTACGGTACAAGATTCTTCCGGAATTGTTGTCGATTCGTTTCAACTGAATATGAAAACAAGAAACTCCAATGTTGCTGAAAAAGCAATTAGACAAATAACGGTTGAATACGAATATTTGAAAAATGGGAAATCGTTTGATACAGAAACTACGGGAATTGAAGATAATACTGAAAGAATTAATATTCATCCCCCAAGAGATTCCTATTTTGATGTCTCTGAAATTGTGCATTTTCCATTTATTTCAAAGCCAATTGGTAGGGGGTTTAAAACCTCAACCGAAATGGTAATACAGAAAGCGTCCTTTATCAATAGAAAGACGAATGAAGAAATTAATCTTGCCGGAAAAAGAATCAAACAAGAATTAGCTTTAGTAGATTCTACTACAATTGTTTTCAAGAATAAAGAATTAAAATGTTATGTGATTGAAGGTAAAAATTTGAATAACATAAAAGAGCTTGGGCAATTCTCTTGTAAATTCTATTTCAATAAAAAATATGGGTTAGTGAAATTTATCTATACGACCCCTTGGAAATCAACCATTGTTGCAAACTTGAAAAGCGTAAATTTTAAATAAGTACTAAAACGTTTAACTAAATCGTAGGGAATTCATTATTAGAACATGTTCTAATTTTTTAGTTTTTCAAAAAATCAAAAATCCTTTGTTTTAAAGGGAAATAGCTCGTAATTCAATAATTCTAATTTTTCCAAACTAAAACTACATTGAATTAATTTTTAGTTTAGACCAATAAAAATATACTCATGAAAAAAGGATTATTTACATTTTTACTTCTTGTTTGTTCGAGTCAATTGTTTTTTGCTCAGAAAGTTACAGTCAAGAAAGATTTGGTGAGCGTCGGTGAAACTCCTGTATTTACATTGGTTTCAACGAGCTATCCAGATGCCTTAACTTTGTACAATTTGAAAAATGAAAAACTAGCTTATTTTTTCGCACAATTCTATTCGGATCCAAGGCAAATTAACAATGCAAATCCACAAGGAAAAGTCAGTTATTTCGACATTACTTTTTTTAATGAGGCGATGGACAAATGTGAAATTCGTATCGTTGGATTTAAAAAACACTTGGCAGAACTCATTATTTCAGAAGGTCTTGTCAAAGAAGGTAAACTGGATGAAGCAGCTGTGAAACAATTTTGTCGCATCAATGGAACGAAGTTTTCAGAAGATCGAAAAAATGCGGGGACGACCGTTATTATTAAGAATTGACAAAACGAGGTAATAAAAATAGACTTTAAAACACAAATGACTTTGAAAACATTATTTGCAATAGTTATCGTATTAATAAACTTGACTGTAGTAGGCCAAAGTAATCTTTTCGGTATTAAAGTTGGAGCAAATTGGTGCGATCAAACTGGAAATTTCTTCAATAACACAGAATATCTTCAAAGATTTTCGTTTGGATTGGATTATGGATTTAAATTCAAAAACAATCTAAAAATTGGCGGAAATATTCTGTTTTCACAAACAGGATTCAAAGATCCATTTGTTTTTGCAAATGAATTAGATCCTTTTTATGTAAAATTCCGATACGACTATCTTTCAATTCCTTTAAAAGTAGGTTATGAATATGGGAATAAAGTATTCGTTTACGGCAATATTGGGATTGTAACATCCTTACTCTTAAATGCAAATACAACATCTCCCGTTTTTAATGAAAACTTTGAAGAAGTCGGACGAAATGAATATGTTGTAACAGACAAAGTCGCACCCATTGAATTTGGAGGAATAATAGAGATTGGTTTTGGTTATACATTTTTCCAAAAAATTGGTGTTTATGTTGAGGGGAATTTTCACCATGGATTCACTTCGATAACTACAAATGATTATTTCTCAGGAAAAACTATTTTTAACTACAGGGCTTCAGCTAATTTAGGAATACGATATAAATTAAATACCCAAAACACGAAATAAGCAGTTTGGTACTCGAATATATTCTTGAGAAAGTGTTGCTTCGCCACTGCGAGAGCAACAAACTATTGCAAATAAGGAAAAAGAAATAGACTTTAATTACAAATAAACTTTTCAAAAACACTATTTAGTTAGGTTTTGTGAAAAATAAAAAAAATGGGGCGTAATCCGAAAAGCCAGATGAGTAGGAAATAAAATTTTAAAAAAAAATAGTATGAAAAAATTTAACTTTTTAGCTTTAAGTATTGTATTTATTGGGCTAATTACCTTATCCTCTTGTAGTAAAGAAACAAGAATTGAAAAAAATCTATGGAAAAATGGCGGAGAATGGAACGTAGAAAGTTTTTCTGCTAAACAAACAAGCACCTTTGCACCTGACAACTTCGACGAAACGCAGGTCAATATTGGAACTTATACATTTAATGAAAACGGTACAGGAATTTATAAAAATATTGGCGAATTAGAACCGCTTTCTTTTACTTATTCAAACACAGAAAATAAATTGTCGTTTACAATCGGTACTGATTCACAAGTTTATGACATTGTAGAATGGAAGAAAGACAATATAAAATTCTCCTATACTGAAAATTTCTATGACGGTGTAGATGGTAATGTTGGTACAGGAACCTATACTGAAGTTATAACCTTAAAGAAAAAATAATTTTAATTCTCTAAACAAGTGTTTAAATGCCGAGTTGATTTTACTATTTGCTCGGCATTCTTTGTTCATACCAAATTACATCATAAATGTCGTCCTCGAAATTGATTATGATATAATACCTCCGCTACGGCGAATAAAACGTTCGTCGGTATTAAACCATTAAAATGGTTTTTTTACAATCGATATTCTACTAGGTGCGGGATTAATCCCGCACCTAGTAGAATGCCAAAATTTTTAACGATTTCAATCGTTTCATTTTTAGAACATGTTCTAATTTTTACATTTTTCATTGGTAACAAAAAATAAGCTAAAACCCAACGCAAGTAATGTTTTCAGAAGATAAAAGCCCTAATTCAAATTGTTAAAAAACTGACTGCATTCAATTGTTTTATATTTTCAGGTAAATTAGAGAATTGATTTTTGCTTTCTTTCTGAGTGTATTACTCTCATAGTGGTTAGCAACGATGCTTAATTTGATAAATAGGACAAAAATGAGAATTTTCCAAACAATGTTATTAATTGTAATAGTGCAATTAGCAGTTAGTTGCAAAAAGGTAAAATTGAATGATCCTAATGAAGAGTTGGTTGGGGAATGGATATTAGTTAAAACCTATTCTATGAGTGGATTTGACACTTCTGATGATTTAAGAAAAACAAGGTGGAAAATAATGTCAGATGGAAAGTTGAAAATATATAAAAACGGTGTAAAGCAAAGCACTGAATCTTGGAAGCGTGACAATAAAATATTCTATGGACAATACATTGACTCTCTTCAAGATTTCAATATGATCAATGTGCCAGCAATAACAATTAGTAATCAAGGAACAAGACCATTTACTATTTCAGGAGATGAATTGATAATATCTGAATCTTACAGTTGTGGAATGGACTTTTATTTCGAAAGGAAAAAATAACTTGACAAAATATGGCTTTTGGACTTAACATTCGGTGGATGTAAAAGATTGAGACCAACAACCAATCAAAAAAACGCGGCGCAATCCGAAAAGCCAGATGAGTAGTAAATAAAATTTTAAAAAAAATAGTATGAAAACAATTAACTTTTTAGCCTTCAGTATTGTATTTGTAGGTCTAATTACCTTATCCTCTTGTAGTAAAGAAACAAGAATTGAAAAAAATCTTTGGAAAAAAGGGGGTGAATGGAATATAGAAAGTCAAACTGCTAAAAAAACTAGCACCTTTGCACCAGACAACTACGAATATACGCAGGACAGTGTTGGGACTTACACATTTTATGAGGATGGCAAAGGAATTTATAAACATAATGCCGAATTACTATCAGCTGCTTTTACTTATTCAAACACAGAAAACAAATTGACGATTGTTGAGCAGAATGTCTCGCGTGCTTATGACATTGTTGAATGGAAGAAAAATAACTTGAAAATCTCATACACTGAAAGTTTTTACGAAGGTGTGAATGGTAATTTTGGTACAGGAACATATACTGAAACAATAACGCTTAAGAAAAATTAATTTCTTAAATAATTGTTAAAATGCCGAGTTGATGTTGCTATTTACTCGGCATACTTTATTCAATCACTATTCATTAATTTAACTTCAAATCTATAACTATGAAAAAGTACCTATTCGTTTTTTCTTTACTAGTTGTTTTTCAATCAAAAGCACAAAACTATTACCCTTTTCCAGATACGAATGCGTATTGGAATATGTTTTATCAAGTTTGGGGAAACTTAAGTGTAGATAATCCAATTGGAGTAATTGGAGATACTACTATCAACAATACGCAATACGTAAAAATCTGTCAATCCACTGATACATTATTTGAATTTCAAGCTGATTATCCGTTTTATTGTGCGGTAAGGGAAGAAGATTCAAAATACTATTTTGTTTTTCCAGATGAAACTTCGGAAGTGTTAGTTTACGATTTCACTTTAGCAATAGGAGATACAATAAGTTACACCTTTTCACAATTCAATGGCTTATCTCTTATTGTAATTGAAAAAGATTCTATTCTAATCGGATCTAATTATCGAAAAAGATTGAAATTTATAAATGCAGATCCTCAGTTCTCGAATTGGGAAACTCAAGAATGGATTGAAGGAATAGGAAGTAATTTCGGATTAAAAAATATAAGAGAATATTATTACGATGGAGGACATTACACAAGCTGTTTTCACCAAAATGATTCGCTTGTTTACTTAAATCCTGATTTTCAAGCGTGCTACCGTTGGACATTAGTCGGTTTAGAAGAAAATAAAATTCAACCTTTGAAGGTGTTTCCAAATCCTGCCAATGAGCAAATTTCGTTTGAATTATTGAGTGATGAATTGTTACAATCTCCTTTTGAAATCACAGATATGCAAGGAAAAAATTATTTAAGTTCAACGGTTAATTCGTCTAATTTTTCAATTGCAACGAGTCAATTTCCAAGTGGCGTTTACTTTTATAAAATCTTACATTCTTCCGGAAAAGTTTATCGCGGGAAATTTGTAAAGGAGAATTAATTTTAATTTTCTATATAAATGTTTAATGCCGAGTTGATTTTTGAGATTTGCTCTGCATTTTTGATTCAGTCTTTATTCATTAATTTAACTTCAAATCTATTATTACGAAAAAAATAATCTTCATATTACTATTATTAAGTAAAAGTGGATATTCTCAAATGGGTATATCTATTGAAACTACTCCTAATCTAGTTTTCTCAAACTATAAGGGTGCTGGCATCATTCCCAATGGATTTTTTTTGAAAAAATACAATCCTTCATTTAGTGGTGGTATTTCTGTTTTTTATTCATTAAAATCTTTTCGAATTCATTTAGGATATAATTATTTTGTAAATAATTCTCGATCAGTTTACTACAGAGATACAGAATCAAATAAAAATTCATATAACAAAGATAACTTACAGAATAGTTTTTTTGAACCAAAATTGACAATCAGTTATAATTTCAACATTACTAAAGTTCAAGGTTTTTTTATGGAAGCAGGTTTGGGATTATCAATCACAAATTCAGGAAACATTGTGTTTAAATCAGAAACTTTTGGAATTAATTCATACGGAATACAAGATACTGTCTTACTAATTGGAACAATAGCACCACTGCAGAAGGCATCGCCAGTCAAGGCATACTTCGCATTAGGTAAAAACTTTCCGCTACTAAAAAATAAAACAGACCGTCTAAGTTTGAACGTTTCGCTCTCTTATCGTTATTCACAAAATGAAGAAAAAATTACAAGATCAATTTTTGATAGTGGCAAAAGTTACAACTTTTATCATTTCCGAAATTCCTCATATATTGGTTTGTCATTTCGATTTTTGTATAGTTTAGGTAAAATTTAAAGTCCATAACAAATGCTTAATTACATTTTTCTGATGCAGAACATTCAAAATAGGATACAGAATCTTGCAACAAGGAAATATTAATGACCTTATTAATTCATACGGCTACTAACAACCTTGTCCAGCTGCAGTTTATTGGTGCAACAAAACCGTCAACAAAAAGTTTAATACCAAAATTCCATTTATGATAACTAAAAACATAACCCTAATTGCACTTTTACTATTGATAAACAACCACATCAATTGTCAAATTGTTACCAAGGAATCAAACAACATAAACTACCAGAAAGGAGTGGGAATTGAGACATTTTTTCAGGGCAATTATGGAATTGGTTTAGGTGGAATTGTTGGAAATAATATTGGAAATAAAAAAGAATCCAATTATTCAATGGGAATTTACACAGATGTTTTTTTGCTTGATGCGCCCATCATTGGTCCACGATTAAAGATGACTTACAATTATGTTGGAATCTTTGGTGTCAGCTTAAACCTAAGTAACTATTTTAGAACTGGGATTAACGATTTCAGAGTTGCAGTTGATCTGAATTTTACAAACCACGGAATAATGACCTTTTTCATTGGTTATGGCATGCAATTTTCAGAAAATTCGTTCAACGAAATTGGCCAATTTAGACTTGGAATTAATCTTGCTTTGGTAAATAATATGGATAAGTAACATTTATTTTTATGGCTAGATTAACTAAAATAATAGTTAGATTTTTTGCAATTTTACTTGTAATTGCCTTGCTGTATTTCCTCCTTGTAAAAGCAATTCATAATTCTTGTGGGGTTCGTTTTTTAGGAAAAATTGAAATAAAATGTTTAGATGGGAATAGTATTTATTTCTTTCAAAAATGTCAATTACTTGATTCTGCCCATGGGGTTTATTATAAGATAAAGAAGGGAAATAAAGTAGTTAAGGAATATTCATTATTGTGTGGAACATCTGATTTTGATAGAAGGAACACATCTGATTTTTCAGTAAGCTGTAATGACTCACTTATGTTTATATTGTTTGATAAAAAAGATACTATTGAAACAATTAATTTACAGGAATTATCAGTTGGAATTAAAAATTGAAATGACAGTTTAAATAAAAGTATAATGAAACGAACTTTGTTAGTTACCAATCTTTTACTATTACCTTCCAGATTTAACATATTCTTAAAGAAACAGAAAGTCTCAGTTAGTTTAATTATTTCTTGTTTCATTTTAATTGTCAATCTTACGCTGTTATTTTCGTGTTCATCAAACAATACCTCAAAATCTAATACTTGCCAAGGAGGATATAAAGGCCGTTATACAGGTCATTTACCAGTGAATGATAATAAAGTTGTCGAGTTGTCAAAGAATCAATTTTCAAAATTATTAAATGGTTTAATGCCGTTAATGATTTTAAATTCACATTTAGATTCCTCAAATACAGTTAGATTACTCAGAATAATGAACATGCTAATTTTTTCTAAAAGTGAATATCGTAAAGGTTTGAAAAACGAATTTTTTGAATTAAATGGAATAGAAATCATTTTTTATATGAAACAAATTAATCATATCAAATGTCAATATCCCTTCTTCCACGGAAAAAGTGGTATGTTAGATTTTAGAACGTTAGGAGTTAATTTTAATTCATTATTTTTCAAAGACTGCTCCATGTATTATGTAAAAGGGATATCAAAATTCAGTCAAAAAACTTTTTATAAATCAATAGCAATCGAATTTCCAAAAGACTTAAAAACTGAAGGACTAATAAGATGAAAAAACAAGGGCAAAGATTTGCTGCTGAATTGAAACAAATTGAATTAGAGGATCAAGCTAAGAAAATTGAAAACAAAGATTAGAACAGTATTATTTTTTATATGAGACTGATGATGAACCTGTTATTGATAATAATTAAGAATTGAACACATGAAGTTTAGTGTTTTTACGGCGGTATTAATTTTATTTGGTTGTTCTCAATCAACTGAAAATTTAGTTAAAGAGGAATATAATCCATTACAAGATCAAATAGGACATATAGTTTTAAGAGGCAAGAAATATTTTTTTGAAGTACCGTGTTTGTATTCCGAAAGTAAAAAGGAAAAAGATTATTTTGTGGTCAAAAATAATATTATTCATTTTGAAAAAGTATTGAATATAGAACTATCAGATACAGTAGAATTAGAAAGAATATTAGATAAATCAACATTTAGAATGATTGGTTTGACTGATAATGAAAAAAGGAAAATTAGAAATCCATATTATTTTGAGGGCAGAATGAATTGCTATTATGCTGATTCAAAGAACTTTTACACATACTTAAACAATGACAATCCACAATTTTTATGGATAGGATTATCAAAAGATTTTGAACTACTAGGAGGTAATTATGTTAAAATAAATAACAAAATTTACTCTGGAGGACAACTTGTAGATTCAGCTGATATTGAATCATTTCACACAATGGAAATACCTCAACTTCATAATAAAAGTGAATGGTCTATAACTATAGGACTTGATGCCAAACACATTTACAGTAATGAAAATATTATGGATAAAAAGCGCTTTACAAAAGTAGTTTATAGCAATGATTCATTAAAGCATATTTACTTTCAAAAAAAATGACAAGAAAAATGGAATTTTATCTGAAATAAACCTTCAAACCATTCTATCAAATATAAATTAAGTAGATGAAAACAATTCTGACAACAACAATTTTACTATTATTTTTCACTTTTAACAGTTACTCGCAGGAATCAAAAGTTTCGGTCAAACAAATAATAAATGATGCTCTAGAACTATCCAAATTTCCTGATTCTTCCTATTTACTTTTAAAAGAAAATTTACAAAGTGTAAACGATTCTGTTTTTATAAAAAAGGTGTTTTATCCCAATAAGGGTTTGTACTTTGAAAATAAAGTGAAAGTAAAAGAAGATTTTTCTTTGAGTGGAATGGCAGAATATAACGTTCTTCCAAGTGAAGTTTACAAGAAAAACAAACCAACAGTAAGCATCATTGGTAAAATAACTAAGAAAAACTTTACTTCACTGCTTGTAAGCTATTATGATGTGAACTCTGTACGCTGTTACTTAATGACATTTAATAAGGATTTTAATTTAAAATCATCGGTTTGTTTCTTTGCATACAATACGGTTGATCCAGAAGATGTATATCTGTCCAAAGACAAATGCTATTTTTCTCCATTTATAAAATCCGATTTGAATGAAGATACCTTGCATGTATTTAGCAAAGGATTTTTAGATATCAATTACATCTTTGAAATTCAACAGGATGGAAGTATTAATTTAGTACAGAAAGAACAATTAGATGAAAAGTAATAAAAAAATAATTAAAGTTTGTATTGGTGATTTTTTGAAAGGTCGTTTTTATTTTAAAAAACAAACCAAAATTGTAAAGCCATGAAAACAATAGTTGCAGCCATCATTTTACTTTTTGCATTTAACTGCTTTGCACAGAAACAAAACCTACTCAAAGAATTTCCTGATTACTCGCTAGTTATTGAAATAAAAGGAGACTTTAATTCTGATAGTATAATGGATTATTTTTATATACTCGATTCAGCTAAAGAAAAAAGAAACCCTAGTAAATGTGTGCTTGTTTTCGGTAATCAAAAGAATAAATATGAAAAATTCGTATTTGACGATTTACTTCCTTCCATTAGAATGTCAGGCAAGATTGAAGAACCTTTTGAAACCATTCAACTTACTAATGATACACTTTTTGTTTGCTTCGTGAGTAGTGAGTATGGACACAATGAATTTAAAAAAGAATCTTATTCTTTTAAATTCAATCAAGATAAAAAATATTTCTCTTTAGTAAAATTTAAATACGAAGTCTGCATACTTCCCGACTGCGAAAAAGTAGCATCAATAACCCTATGTGACGATGAATTAGTCAAGAGCAAATTTCCTTTTAGTTATGAAAACTGGTTAATTTCGGGAGGATGTTTTTCATCACTTAATTGTTTGGTTTCAAATACGAAAATGAAGTATTGGCAAAGATTTGCAACAGAATTAAAACAAATTGGATTAGAGGATCAAGCTAAGAATATTGAGGATCGATTATTGAAAAAAAATTAAAACTAAAAATTATGAAAAAGATTATTTCCTTGATTTTATTTTCAATTATAACTAACTGTTCATATTCTCAGAAAGATACAATATCAACGGATATTGAATTTAAAAATTTCGTGTATCAATGTATTGATTCACTTTTAAAAAAAGATTCAATAAGATATAGTCCTAATGGATACATAAGAATGGAATTAAATTTATATGGTGAATTAAAAAAATATGATATAATAGCTGGAAACAAAAAGCAAAAATTACGCAAAAGAGACTATAAATGGTTGTTTAATTTATTAAATCAAAAAAATTATAAAACTTTAGTAATAGATCGTTATACTCCTGATGAGTTAAAAACAACTAAATTATTTTTGATAGGAATTAGATACAGTTTTTAGATGTTAATTTTAAAAAAATCTGTAAAATAAAAACTTTATTTGCAATAACCATTTTACTATTATTTTTCAATCTTAACTGCTTTGCTCAGAAACAAAACCAACTCAAAGAATTTCCAGTTGATTACCGAATCATAAGTGAACTAAAACTAAAAAATGAAAAGGTTGTAGTAGTTAAAGTAGCAAAGAAAACAACTCATGAATTTATTATACAAAATCAAGACAAAACAATCATCTATGAAGAAAGTTTTACAGTTTATTGAGACTAAATATATCTTAATTTCAATGTTAATACTTGTTGTTATTCTGAGCAATTCTTGCGGATTTAATAATTGTGGTTGCGAAGAATATCAATCAGCTATGGCAGAAATAACAATTTCAGTTAAAAGTTTGGATGAAAATGATATTGAGGTTAGATGTGTTGGAAGATATTGTTGTTCCAGAAAAATAAATGATAGTTGTTGGACAGTTATTCGCAAAGATTATGCAGAACTTATTTGTAGTTATGACAAGATTGAAAACCCCAATGCACACTACTCCAAAAAAACGGACTCTCTTTATAATTTAGGATTTGAGGGTTTGAGTTTTGATATATTGAACATTAAAAATATTGAAGACATAACTAAGGTAGATCTCCTAATTGATAGTATAATTAATTTACCTAACACTCGCATTCGAGCAATTTATTTTGACGAGTTCCCTAACTTTTTATCTTTTGAACTAACAGATAACAACTTTATAAACTATAAAATGAAAAAAGAACAAAAATTATTTAAAAGTCAAAATTGGATGATTCGTTAGGAAAACTATTTTATGAGTTTTTGAATTTGTTTAAACAAGACAGGTCTGAATCTCAAATCAAAAAAATATAAAAGTATATGCTTCACAGGGATTTTAAAATAATATTTTTTGCATGTTTAGTTGCTCTATTTGGTCTAGGGTCATTTGTTTCTTTTCTTTCAATAGGTTATGAGGATGGGACAGATTTTTCATTATTCGGTAAATCCTTTTACAAAATGGCTGAAATCATACATTTTTCTATGAATTTTTGGCAAAGTTTTTTAAACAGTTATATTGCTTTGTTTGCATCATTTTTAACAACAAATTTTATTCTCGCGACTTTCATTTGGATGGTTAGAAAAGTTTTTTTTATAATTAAAGAGAAAAATAGAAAATCATGAAAATTAAAGGATTAACCGTCTTTTTGCTTTTGTTGGTAACAATAAGTTTTGGTCAGGTAAAAACTACAAATGACAGCCTATTCACTAAGGTGCAGACAAAGTTGAAGAACGATGAAAAATCATTGCAGGTCTTTCAAGCGTTGTACAAGGAATATTCAATTGATAATGAAATGAAAAACCTCCACTTAGATTGTTTTCACACGCTTTTATTTTCATTATACAACCAAGGAATTCCTTTGACACGACTAATAAAAGAAGATGCTTTTAAAAAAATGTTTAAACTGATGAGCAAAAAGGCTATTCAACTTAAAAGCAACGAGTTTCGTCGTTCGTATCAACAATTGATTTCGAATTATGCCAACTATAACGCTGATGATAATGATCCAATACAACCTGGTGGAAAAGAATATTTTTTAAAATTTCTAAATGGCTATTTAATCTTGCCATTAACTGAACAAGGTGAACCCGAATAAAAATGAAAAATCTATCTACCACATTCTTTATCATTTTTTCTTTTTTTGCAATGGAAATCAATGCTCAAAGTAGAAAAGAAAAAAACAGCATACTGCTTGATTTTGCTTTGTGCGATTGCCTTACCAAAAAATACGCGCAAGCAGATTCAACACTCGTTTTGAATGACGTTTCTTTAGCTGTATATTTTCAAGAATATGATTTCATAAAATCTGAAACGATAACAGCAATTGATTCCTTGATTAATGCATTTGAAGTTTCTGGAAAAGGAATGGGTTCTCATACGGCTTCACAGGTTCCAAATTCCAATCAAATTTTTAAAGAATGTTCAGAATTTATAAGAGCTAAGAGATTAGAAATTATACATTTGAATCGTTAAACTATGAATAAATTACTTCTCATACCCCTATTCGTTATAATCACGGCTTGCCATGGTTCTGAAAAAACAATATAACCTCAAGAAATAAAAAAACAACAATATGAAGAATTTACTAATCCTTACTCTTGTTTCAACTTTAACAGTAAGTTGCACTCAAATCATGTGTGAGAGTTGTACTGAAGATCAAATAAAATCATTAGAATTAATTTCAAATGGTGATTATGATGCCTATCGGAAGTTTATGGATAAATATGATGACCCTGACTTTTCTTGTTGTGAAGATAGAAGCGGAATAATAATAGATCAAACAGAATTAGCTTTGTCTAGTTATGTTCAACCATCCAATTCTTTAGCAATAATAAAAGATTACTTTAAATATGAGCGCTCTCAAGATGAAAAAAACTATTTTTTAGATGGATACGTCGATAGAGAAGGTGATGATATTATTAGGTTTTTAATAAAGGAAGGTGCAAAAATCGAGAGTGTATTTGCTACTCAATTTTCAGTAGAAGGGCTTAAAAAACTTAAAAGGAACGGGTATGACTTTGATTACATAGATCCTAATACTGGAAATAATTTGTTTTTGGATTATTGTTATAGTCAACCTAGAAATTCTAAAAAGCGAGAAAATGTTATTGAATGTTTAAACTACTTAGGTTCTTTAGGCGTTGATAAAAAATTGAAAAATTTCGAAGGAAAATCTGCTTTAGATTTGGCGCGAGATTCACTTGTTAAAGAATATTTAAAGACTTTGTAGAAATTGAAAGATAAAAAATGTTCTAAGTACCTTTAATCAAATTATAACTTATGAAAGTTAACCTACACTATATAATTTTAGTCACCCTATCTTTGGGACTTTTCACGAGTTGCTCGTCTTCAACAAAAACGAAAAAGGAACAAGTTGTTAGTAAGATTCATCCGAAAATAGATAGTGAAAACAATGACTTTGATTCAGCAAACAATGATTCCGAGCCAGACAAAATGAATTATACAAATAAAGAAATTCTTGATTTGATTGAAGGGAAATATGAATATATAGAAAGTTATTCAAAATCTAAATTGGAACTTGACCTTAAATTAATAAATGAAAAACTGAATTATCATTTAAAAACACAAACGCGAAATATTAATGGTTTTGCTGAAGTATCAATCAATAAATATGGAAGTGTTTTCATTTTTTTTCCAATTGAATTTGACCTTTTTGAGGGTGATTTAACTGTAGATGGTTCAGGTTACAAAGGTGAGAAACCAAAACAAGTTAGTATGTCATTCGACCCAAAATATAAAACCATTATGTTTCAAAATTATGGGAACGCAATGAATAGCTATACGATTTTCGATGAATTTGAAGATAAACTTATTCAGATAAATAGAATTACTGAAAAATAAACGAAGTAAAAAGAGAGTAAATACTCTATAGATTTTAAGTTAGAATAGATGAAAAAGTTAATGAATATTTTAGAACTTATTGGGATCAAATCCTCCTCAAAAGAAATTGAAATGGTTCAACCAAAAAAACTAAGTGAAATAAAAAGAGACTTTAATCACTTTATTGATTCTATACCGGAATATATGAGAATCTTAAAGAATATTTTAAAACTTGATGAACTCAAATTCTCATTAGAAGAAATAGAGATGGTAGAACAATTCTATACAAAGTACCATAGAGAAACAGATAAAATTGGGCTAACCAAAGAAGAAATTGATATTATTTGCACAGCTTATTTAGGTGAAGCACACCTTTGGCATTTTGGTGGAGAATGGGAGTTAGAAACTAGCAAGGCAGGAGATTACGGCGCATTTCAAATAGTTAAATATGGTGGAGAAGGTTATCATTGGACAGCACTAACTCCAAAAAATTGGCTTTTTTTTATTGAAACAAAACAATCTGAACGAAGACTTGCTACTATTTTTGGGAATGGAATTAACTATTTTAATAATAGTCCTGAATTTGTTTTAAAACCTGTTAGAAATTTATATTAATTGAAATATGAGTGATTTTGGAACTTTATTGGTTGCTAAGAAGCAAAATGGCAAAAGTATCTCTGAAAATGAGATGAATTCTTTATCAGAGACCCTTAAGGAATTAATTGAAAAAAATGACTATTCAGACGCTTTAGGGGAATCTTTCAATTATGAGTTTGATGAATCAGATGGAATAGAAGTTATCGTTCAACTAAGTGAGCATTATTATGGAAATGAAGATCCAGATGAGATGAAAGAGTTCGTAAAAGAGATAGAGTTTGAGCAAGCAAAAAAAATAATGGAAAAAATGAAATCAAAGTTTTCCACATATAATTTTGATGTAAGTATTGAAGAATGGTAAGGTTTGAAAATAAAGTGCCTTAAAACAAATAAAAAGATATGGATGAGGGTTTAAACCGTAAAATGCATGAATTTTTCAAAGGAAATCTGTAAAGTACGAAGAATGTAGTTTGCCATGTTTTTAAATTTAAGAGGACGAACCAGGAACTTTGAATACAGATACGAATATTTTGTCAGGAGGAAATGTCATGAGTCCATAAAAGGAAGGCAAGCTCTAATGTCATCGCCTTTTTTATATTTTATGATTTGTAAATGTTTTAAATTTGAACTTATTAAATGAGCTTTTCCAACACATATTTAGAAAGGGTAATTGATGCATCTCGCAGTCATTCTGTATTTAATAAAGAATGGAGTACCTATTATTCAAGAGATTTTGCGGATACTTTTTTACCCTTTTCCAAAAAGTTTATATTTGAAAATGTAAGGTTTTATGATGCTTTAGAATTGATATCTGGTATCGAAATAAAAAACGGAGTCAGTTTATTAGAAGTATCAAATGTTAGTGTTTTCACTTTTCATAAGGATTCAGACGCGGCAAGGATAAAACAAAAGGTTAGTTTTGATAAAAATGAACTTGCTTTATTTGTTCAATTATTAAATGAAAATACGGTTCAAGTAAATTTTAAATTTGGAGAGTATGTTCGTAATCAAATTGGTTCAGTTTTAAAAAGTAATGAAGTTAAAAAATCAACAATAGATCTAGAAGCAACAACTTATAATTTTACAATTGAAGAACTCAAAGCATCAATAAGTACTAAAACGTCAAGTCTGGAGATTATTAATTTTGCTTTAAAGACATTTGGAGTGGAGTTGACAACTTTATCTCTCAAAGAATTCGACAAAATGATTGGCAAAGCATGGTTTAATAGTATACCAAACTTTGAACCTGGATTTAGCAGAAAGAAAAACCCTGGCACATGGACACATGGAGACATTGAAAAATACGCTTTAAAAAAGTTTTTTAGTGAATCTGAAATTAGTAAAATTTATTACGGTAATTGGCTTAGAGATTATTCTTCTGTAATAACCGGAAAAACTGTCGGTTTTGATTATAAGGATCGTTTAAAATTTGACAATGAAGAACCATTTGTCAAAAATAATACAGTTCTAGAATACAAAATATTATTTTCATTCTGGCCGTCTCAAAAAAGTTGGATCAAAGTGATTCACTTATTGGCTGCTAAAGAGTTTGTGTATAACACCAAGGAGAAACCATCCGAAAATATTAAGAAACATAAAGAGGAATTTACCTCTGAGTTTGGAGACCCAACTATCAACATTGTTGGGATTTACAGACCTGAAGAACACATTGATAATCCGAAGGGTATACTTGATGAAAGTATTTTGAGTCATCCTGAATTAATAGATCCCATTCGATTCACATACGAAAAGTCTAATAGCCCTAATGGAGTTAGAAAATTATATCCAGAAGCATTGCCAAAATCATTTGAAGTTAATCCAAATACTATGATGAAAAGGTATATAAAAGAGGATATAGATGAGTTACGTCCATCTTCTTTTACTTACTTTTCTGAACAACTAAAATTAGCGAAGAAACATGGTAAAACCAATAAAGGATTTCGTCATTTTGGTGCTGCTATGCATGTGTTAGAAGATTTTTTTGCACATTCTAATTTTGTAGAGGTTTCTCTAATTAAGCTTGGGAATACAAAAGTGAATCCATGGGTGGATCTATCGCCAGAAGTTAAAGCAATCATTGATCCAGAAGACAAAGCAAAAAAAATACCCATCGTTACAGGAAATTTTGGTCAACTAGATATTATAGCTAGTTTAGCTCCAAAAATAGCAGTTGAATTTTTTTCGCTTGGTTATCAGGAATATAAAAAACTAAAATCAGGATATAGAACGTTTATGGATGAAATCATAATCATAACTCTTGAGGATTGTATACAGAAAGAGGAAGGTATGCCAGAAGATCAGAAAGCTAAGGTTATTTCTTTAAAGTATAATGATAAGGAATTTAAAGTAGGGTATAAAGAATTGTTAACAACTTATTTAGAATTCTTAGAAATAATGGATCAAATAAGAAAGCTTGAAGAGATACCAGTAATAGGAAGTGTAATTACCTTATATAAACAATCAAAGGATCTAATATCTCAAACAATAGAATTGCTATTTACACTTCCATTGAATTTGTTTGTAAATACGTTTGACAATTTAATAAAGGCACGCCAAACACAAACAACAAAAATAGGAACAGACCCATCTCATACTCAATTAGCCAAAGACAGTCACGAACACCCATTAAATGGTTTGGCTGGTTATTTGGCCTTTTTAACGGTTGGTAAAATTGGCGAAGACATGGCTAATTGTTGGAAAACAGGAAAACCAAAGATTGAAACAATTATTGAGACTGCTAAAGATCGATATTTCGTTCATCCTTGTTTTACAAATTGGCCTGATAATGAAATAAAAAAATGGGTAAAAAACAATTCATCAAAAGTTGATGATGCTCAAAAAGGAAAAAATTTCTATGACCATGGTTTTGAGGCTTTTGAATCTTTAAAAAAAGCCCTGAAAAAAACAGATTTTTTTAAAGATTTAAACAAATAAAAATCAATAAATGAAAATCCTTCTAATTTTCACCTTTCTGTCTATTTTAACAGTAAGCTGTTCTCAAATTCAATGTAAAACATGTACTAAATACGATTTAAAAGCTCTAGAATCAATTGTCAACGGCAATTATTTCGCTTATAGAAAGTTTATGCGCAAATACAAAGACCCTAACTTTTCTTGCTGTAAAGAAGGTTATATACGACGATTACAATTAGATTTACGAGATTATGTTAAATCTTCACCCTCTTTACCTATAATTAAAGATTATTTTAAATATGAACTTTCCCAAAAAGTAAAAGATAATTTTTTAACTAGTAATTTAGAAGATGATAATGAGGAAATACTAAAATTTTTAATAAAACAGAATTGTAAAATTTTAGGTGATTGTGCTTGGGCTGATATATTATCTTTTGATGAACTTAAAAAACTAAACAAAAACGGATACGATTTTGGTTACATAGATCCAAGTACTGGAAATAATTTATTTTTAGACTTTTGTAAGTCTGAACCGAGAAATTCTAAAGAGCGAGAAAATGTCATTGAATGTTTAACCTACTTGCACTCTTTAGGTATTGATATAAAATTAAAAAATTCCGAAGGAAAATCAGCTTTAGATTTGGCGCGAGATTTACAAATAAGAGATTTTTTAAAGACTTTGTAGTTTTAAAAGAGCATTATGATTCATCACGTGCAAATAACGAAGATTGAAACAATTATTGAGACCGCCAAAGATCGATATTTCGTTCATCCTTGTTTTACAAATTGGGCTGACGATGAAATAAAAAAATGGGTAAAAAACAATACATCAAAAGTTGAAGATGCTGAAAAAAGTACAATTTTCCATGATCATGGTTTAAAGGCTTTTGAAGCATTAAAAAAAGCCCTCAAAAAAAATAGATTATATTAATGATGCAAACAAATAAAAAATCAATAAATGAAAATCCTACTTGTTTTCGCCTTTCTGTCTATTTTAACAGTAAGCTGTTCTCAAATTCAATGTAAAACATGTACTAAATACGATTTAAAAGCTCTAGAATCAATTGTCAACGGCAATTATTTCGCTTATAGAAAGTTTATGCGAAAATACAAAGACCCTAACTTTTCTTGCTGTAAAGAAAGTTATATACATCGATTACAATTAGATTTATACATTTATGTTAGATCTTCACATTCGTTATCTATTATTAAAGATTATTTTAAATATGAACTTTCCCAAAAAGTAAAAAATATTATTTTTATCGGCTATTTAGAAGATGATAATGAGCAAATACTAAAATTTTTAATAAAAAAAAATGGTAAAATTGAAGGTGTTTATGCTTGGGGGAATATCTTAAATATTATTGATCTAAAAAAACTAAACAAAAATGGATACGATTTTAGTTACATAGATCCAAGTACTGGAAATAATTTATTTTTAGACTTTTGTAAGTCTGAACCAAGAAATTCTAAAGAGCGAGAAAATGTCATTGAATGTTTAACTTACTTGCACTCTTTAGGTATTGATATAAAATTAAAAAATTCCGAAGGAAAATCTGCTTTAGATTTGGCGAAAGATTCACTAATAAGAGATTTTTTAAAGACTTTGTAGTTTTAAAAGAGCATTATGATTCATCACGTGCAAATAACGAAGATTTAAACAATTATAGAAACTGCCAAAAATCGATATTTCGTTCATCCTTGTTTTACAAATTGGGCTGACGATGAAATAAAAAAATGGGTAAAAAACAATAAATCAAAAGTTAAACAAGTTGAAGGAAATACACTTTTTCATGTTCATGGATTGGAGGTCTTTGATACATTTAAAGAATTTCTTAATAAATCAGATTTTTTTAAAGATTTAAATATAACAGTATGAAGAATTTATTAATCCTCACTTTAATATCGACTTTAACAATAAGTTGCACTCAAATCATGTGTGAAAGTTGTACTGAAGATCAAATAAAATCATTAGAATTAATTTCAAATGGTGATTATGATGCCTATCGAAAGTTTATGGATAAGTATGATGATCCTAACTTTTCTTGTTGTGAAAATAGAAGCGGAACAATAATAGATCAAACTGAATTAGTTTTATTCAGTTATGTTCAACCATGTAATTCACTTGAAATAGTTAAACATTATTTAAAATATGATATTTCTCAAGGGCAGAAAAACGATTTACTAAGTGGAGCTATTGATGGTGATAACGAAGAATTAATAAAATTTTTAATAAGCAAAAATGCAAGAATCGAAAGTGCTTTTGCTACTTTCCGGTTATCTTCAGTTGAAGCTTTAAAAAAACTTAAAAGATTTGGATACAATATGGATTATATAGATCCTAATACTGGAAATAATTTATTTTTAGACTATTCAAGGTGCAAACCAAGAAATTCTAGTGAACGAGAAATTGTCTTTGAATATTTAAAATATCTACACTCTATTGGTGTTGATATAAAATTGAAAAATTTCGAAGGAAAATCCGCAGTAGATTTGGCACGAGATTCACTAATAAGAGATTATTTAAAGACTTTGTAGAAATTGAAAGATAAAAAATGTTCTAAGTGCCTTTAATCAAATTATAACTTATGAAAGTTAACCTACACTATATAATTTTAGTCACCCTATCTTTGGGACTTTTCACGAGTTGCACGTCTTCAACAAAAACGAAACAAGTTGTCAGAAAGATTAAGACGAAAAATGATACGACTTCTAAAAATAATTTGAGCTCTGAAAAACCAATATTAGAAATAGACCGTTCAAAAAAAGTCGCTATTGGATATTATGAAACGTATGAAAAATTGCCAAAATTGACTTTTGATACCATAACTGAAAAAGAATTTTTATCGATAAAGCAGAAAAAATTCATTCAAACGTTAAAACCTTTACAGGATAATAACTTTTTCTACGTTGAAACAGCAATCCAAAAGCATAAGTTTAAACAATACAAAGATTATGGAGGCAAAGAAAATTGGAGTGGATTTGAGTATTTAGGATATTATCACAATTTGAAATTATATGCAATTACAGAAAATTCGACTGCTGAAAGTATGGGGTTTGGAAAACTGTTTTTAATAGATAGTTTGAACAATTACATTTACAATATTATCTCATTTGGAGATGGAAGTGTTGAGCTACCCATTCCATCCATCAACAATAAATACTTTGTTTATTACTACAATTCAGTTTATGAACACAAAAATTGTCAAATTGGAATTTTAAAAATTAACGACAAATCACATCCAAAAAACTTTTTGACCGAGTATGCAAGCTACAAATCCGAAGAATTTGCAATCGAAAAGATTGTATGGAAAACGGACAACATTTTTTATGTGAAAGGCTATGAAGAGATTTATGAAAATAATGAATGGGTAAAAAAATATAAATACTATAAAACAGAATTGAGATAAGTTTATTTTCGTTTCAACTTTAACTTTAATAAAATGAAAGAAAACCTACAATACACCGCGAAACTTGCTGGATTGGCAGTTTTAACTTTTTTAAAAATTAATATTCCTGGGCTTTTATTAATTGGGATTTTCTCTGGTGCAACACTTGTGACACTTTTGTTTCAATTTGCTGATGGAGCATCTGGTGCTGCTGGAGCACATGCCGGTGGAGAAGCTGCTGTTCTATTAATTTTCTTTGCCAGACCTTTGGCTTCCAGCATAGCTTTGATTACCTATTTTGCGAGTCCGTTTTTATTGTTTTGGCTCGGCAACAAATACATTCTCACTAAGTTGATAAACAAAGTAATTAACGATAAAGGCGAAAACATTCTATTTCCACTTTTAGATAAAGTGCTCAACAAATTGCAAGAAAAACAGCCAGCTTTGTTTGCAAAAGGTTCAGATAAAGCACTTTTAAAACTCAAAATGGTACAAGAAATTAAAGAATCAACTGAAAACAAATGGTTCAAGAGGATTATTTTGTTTGCGCTGAAGAAGGTGCATTTATCTGAATTGGATTTAGCCGATGAAAATATGAGTTTCAATGACGTTGTGAAAAAAAGTACACTTACCGTTCTTAAAAGTATAACGGAACCCAGCCGAATCTTTTTTTGGATCATTTGTGGTGCGCAAGTATTTGTTTTTTTATTGATTATTTTAAGGGTTATTTGAGTTTTCTGGTGATTCTAAGACCAAACAAAAACATGAATTGAAACCATTAAAATGGTTTTAGCATAATCGAAATTCTACTAGGTGCGGGATTAATCCCGCACCTAGTAGAATGCCAAAATTTTTAACGATTTTAATCGTTTCGTTATTAGAACATGTTCTAATTTTTATATTTAAATGGAAGAATTTTTCCAAAATAGTCTTTATAATGGAAAAAAATTTCCAGAATAGTTGTATTTTTACTTCTTAATGGAAAAAATTTTACAAAATCAGTTGCAAGAAATAATTTTTGGATCTTCTGAATCCACTATTTCTAAACGTATTTCTCATCTTGAAAAAAATGGGAAAATTCGGAAATTAGCACCAAAAGTATATACTAGCAATCTCGAAGATGAACCTGAAAAAATTGTTCGTCGAAATTTATTTTCCATTTTGGGACATCTTTATCCAGGTGCAGTACTTAGTCATCGCTCTGCAATTGAATTTAAACCAAGCTCTTCAGGGCATTTGTTTTTAACTTACAAATACACTAAAAAGTCAAAACTTCCCGGAATTACCATTCGGTTTATGGAAGGAACAGGAGCCATTGAAGGAGACAATGAAATTGCACACGGATTATTTGCAGCCCAAAAAGAACGAGCGTTTTTAGAGAATTTTCAATTGTCTCGAAAACCAGGAGCCGATTCCAAAACATTAACTATAATTACCCCCATTTTTAAGACAGCTGTTTAAAGTGTAATTTTAACAGTTGTAATATGAAAAAAGAAAGACGCAAATTTAGTGCTGCGTTTAAAGCGAAAGTGGCACTTGAAGCAATCAAGG
>JACCEA011791220.1_pt1 | contig 97762 bp, 106 predicted proteins | sample 7449851 | NCBI WGS metagenome assembly JACCEA01 (sample SAMN15323453, study PRJNA562643) | freshwater metagenome | isolation source: river surface water | place: USA:Blue River Watershed | collected 2017-08-18 | reverse complement strand
TGTTCTAGTTATGAATTTGGACAGCCTACTACTGAAGAAACCGAAGAATGGTTAGACGAATTAGTAGCTGAACAAGATGAATATATTGATAATGTTTATAATAATATACGTGAGACTAATTATGCTAGACTTGCTAATAAACCTACTAAATCTTATAAGTATGATGATGGTTCATCGAGCGATGAATGGCTTCCACCTGCTGAAGAAAAAAATAAGAAGAGAGCTACTAAACTTGCCAACAATACTATTGCTATTAGTCAAAAATCTCAACAAATGGCTAAAAAAGAGAATAAAAAAAATAATAAAAAAGAATTAATTAAATCTAACACTGTAAATAAAGTTAAAAATTTCTATGAAGTTAGTATAATTGTTTACGACGATAAGTATTCTCCTGATGATGCTGTTAAGCAAATTGAAAAATCATTTAGTATTGAATTAGATGGTGAAGCTGACCGTCCATGGATATATAAAGGCAAACAGTTTAGTATATTAGTTGATTTATTTAATGGAATTTATCTTACATTCCATAAAAAAGAGTTAGATGTCGAATATATTACTAACATAGTTAAGTTAGTTTATGAAGCAATCAAAAGTAAATACAACTCATTAAATGATTATACTGGTAAATTTACAATTCATAATCTACTTGACCAGTCTGATATTGAATGTGATGCATCATTTGCTAAATATGAAGATGATGAAGATGATGATGAATCTATTTACTAAATTCTAACAAAGAAAAAGGTCAACAAAAAAACACCCAATGGGTGGAAAAAACCTTTTTTCTTTATTTACATCTTTTTCTTCTATTTGTTTAAAAAAAATTGAAATACTTATTTATCTTCTTAGAAGTAATAAGAAATAATATCTTTGTTTCGACTCTAAGTCTATCTTTACTTCTGATATTCTTAGTTTTACTTTTACTTTTACTTTTGCTATCAATTGCTTTCTTATTACTACATCTTCTACTAAGCTTGAAAATGTCCGACTACACTAATTACACTATTGAATTTATTATTAATAACATCTTCCAATATTCTTATGTATCATCTCTAACTAATAATAAAAATATGTTGCGGAATATCTACTCTCTTACTCAGTCTATTACACTTAATCCTGCTCTTCTTGACGATCCTAACATACAAACTACTATTATCTATGCCATTTATAATATTGCTGGTTCTAGTTTTTATCCTGATTACATTAATGACAATCCTCATTCTAACCTATCTCTACAAGAGTATATTGATAATATCTATGTCAATGAAGATTTCTATGAATATGAGTGGGGCTTTATTGCTACTAATGCTTTGAATAAACTGACATTTATATATATTAAGATTAGAGACCGCGTTTCTATTGATGACATTTTAAAGCAATTAGATGAAATGTTTGCTTTGTTAGAACAAGAACAAAATGATGATGAATGTGATGATATATCTGAATGCGATTCAGATTGTAATGATGAGTTCTATGATTTTATGGATAATAATGAAGCCCATAATAAATATATGGATGAACAACTTTATATATTAATGGATGAAGTTTTAACAGAAAATAATATTGCTTGTGATGAATACAATAAATTTCATAATAATATTCGTGATGAAATTCGACGCAAACTTTCTAATACCCCTTGCGATGTTCCTATATGTTATTGGTAAATAAATAATTATAATAAATATGTAAAGAAAAAAGGATAAAGAGTCTTTCTAATGAAAGACCAAACACCTTTTTTACCGCATCAATATAATATTTTTCTTATAATATAATGATCTCCCTGGTGATGACCCTAATTCTATTGGTGCTTTAAAATTTAATGAACTTAATATTTCATTTATAACAAATATTATGACTAAAATTAGTGATATTATTAAACAATTTGAACCTTTTCAAGATTATACAATTGGACGCTTTTTAATTTATAATAATCTTACTAAACATATTAGTCCCTTGTAAAAAAAAACATATTTTTTTTAAAAATTTTTTTGATTTATTATTTATTATATATTAAAATCCAAATTTTGCCTTAAAAATAATACCATCAGGTGCTTCAGTATCCATTACATCTTCGTATAAATGTATATAATATCCAGGCCAATCATATCCACCACCACCACTTTCAGGCCATTTATAATAATTGCCTATCTTTAATATACCCTTTCTTATTATTTCTACTGATTCATTATCAGAATCATCATCAGAATCATTATCAGAATCATCATCAGAATCATCATCAGAATCATCATCAGAATCATCATCAGAATCATCATCGGAATAATCATCAGAATCAGAATCATCATCTTCTTTTTTATCTTCATCTTCATCTAAGTTAATATATGCTTCTTTAATACCTTCAATATCAGCGTCAGTAATAGTTAAAGTATTTTTACGATTGTTACCACTAATAGGCAATCCATATTCATTAGCATAGTCTAATGCGTTATTATAAGCACTAATAATAGCCTTTCTTTTATTTTTATATACCATTATTCCGTCACTAAATGATTCAATACGTGAACCTGTGCTAATACTTGCATATCTAACTACATAAACGGGAATAGGAGCCATTTTAAAAGTTTAATTAATATATTTAAAATAATAATATTACTTCTAACAAATAAAAAATGTTTCAATTTTTTATATTTATTATAAAGTTTTACTTAGTTTCATTAAACCTAGCCTCAAAAATAACATCATCATCTTCATTAAAATTATTCTCAAATACATAAATAGAATAACCATTTAATCCATAATCTGGCCATCTATAATTATTATTTATTTTAAGCCTTCCAATTGTTACTTCTCCTTTTATTAATTTTCGTTTCATATAATCTTCAAAATATTTTGATGTTATTGTTATTTTTTTTATATCAAAATTACCATCTTTTTTTTCAATAGTTGCTAAGCAATCTTTTGTATCAAATTTACAAGCCAAGTTAATTTTTTCTTCATTTGTTTCAGGTAATCCATGTTCAATAGCATATTTTTTTGCTAATTTATAAGCGTGTTGAAATGCTTTTGCTTTATCTAAAAATATATATGTTTCACATTCATAACCTTCAATACCTGTTCCAGTAGTAATTTCTTGAACATCTACTCTATAAATTTTTGACATTTTGCTAATTAATAATTAATATATTTGTTGTTGTTATTATCATTTTTATAATTGTAAAAAATAATTTCATTTTTTTCTTTTTTCTTTTACTAAGGTTTCATGAAAAGTTATTTCAACTTATTAATAATGGTATTTTAATTTAATAGTTGTTTTATTTATGTAGTAGTTTATTAATGTCGTTATCAACATTTTGAATATGTATGTTTTCCCAAAATCGTGAATCAGGTAATTCATCTTCTGCTAATATCCAGTCAATATTATTAGTTTCAATATTATTAAAAACTTTTTTCATTATAAGTGATGCTCTATTATAATGGAAATCAGATGTAACAATATAGATTTTGTCATAAAAGTTATATAAAGTTTTTGCTTTGTTAAAATTTTCAGCAGTATTAGTTGCATCATAGTCATAGATAAAGGACCATTGTGAACCATATGGTTCCGCTTTAATTAAATAATTTGCCATTAACTCAGCTTCAGTTAATTGTTTAATATTATTATTATTTTTAACACCCCCACTTAAAAACCAAGTAATATGTTCACTTTGATTAAGTTGAGCAAATTCTAATGCAGTAGAAACTCTATCAACTAACAAACTATGAATACTACAACCAAGTAATATAACTAATATGTTAAGCATTTTTATAATGTAATGTAATGTATAATTTAATATTATTAATTGTTAAGTTAAGTTTAAAGTTTCAACTTAACAAAATAATCAATCAATTTTTTTTAAAGTTAAAAAAAATGATTATATATTTTATTTGTTAGTTATTTGTATTAAATTATTATTAACTGTTCTATATCTAAAATACAATTTATAAAAAATGTCTACAAATATTATTGCTACCGATATTGACCTTGAAAATGGTAAAATTAATAAAGAGCAACTAGATGAACTTGTTAAAGAAGCTGATAGAATAATTAGTGGCATTGAAAACTTACAAAAACGTAATAAGCAAGAAGCGTCTGCTTATATGTGTTGTATAAAAACATCTATAATATTATTAATTTCATTATTATGTTTACCATTTGGTATTACAAGTGTATATTATGCATTTACTGATACTTCATGTGTTAACCAACAAGCTGGTAATTTATATGTAAACTTAAAAGACTTTTTAGCAGTTGATGGTATATTTATTCTTATATATAATGTATTTAGTTGTTTGCTTATTAGTTTTAGTAAAAATCCATTTGAAAAAGTAGATAATATAACAAATAATATTATTTATAAAGTAACACTATTTATTGGTAATATGTTCTCATTATCATGGACAATAGTAGGTACGGTTATATTTTGGTCACTAATTAATAATAAACAATGTAACAAACCAATTTATAATTATACATTTGCTTTATTAGTTCTTAAATTTGTAGCATTATTACTTTCACAGTTAGGAAATAGTAAAGATAAAAAATAAATAAAATATTTATATATATTTTTACTATATATTAGGAGTTACTTTATAAAAAATTGAATGTTTTTTATTATTAATTTGTATAAATTAATAATAAAAAAATGAATAACATTAAATTATTTCAAAAATACTGTAATGATGGTAATTTAAATGAAGTACAACAATTGTTGCAAATAGATTCAACAATTAATATATATAGTAACTATGAGTTTGCTTTTAGACTTGCCTGTAAAAATGGTCACTTAGTTATTACACAATGGTTATATGCAATAAAACCAAAACTCGATACATCTGTTAATAACGAAGAAGCCTTTAGATGGGCTTGTGAAAATGGTAATTTAAATACATCAAAATGGTTATTAAGTATAAAACCAAAAATTAATAAATCTATTGCTGTTGATTATGCTTTTAGAGAAGCATGTAAAAATGGACACTTTGAACTTGTAAAATGGTTATTAAGTATTAAACCAACAATTAATATATCTGCTAATAATGAAAAAGCTTTTAGATATGCTTGTGAAAATAATCACTTAGATATTGCACAATGGTTATATAGTATTAAACCAAATATTAATATTTCTGCTGAAGATGAACATGCTTTTAGATATGCTTGTGAAAATAGCCACTTAGATGTTGCACAATGGTTATATAGTATTAAACCAACTATTAATATATCTGCTAATAATGAAGAAATTTTTAGAGGAGCTTGTAAAAAAAGTCACTTAGCTGTAGCACAATGGTTACAAAGTTTGTTACCAGATAAATATGAATTAATTATAGAAAATAATAAAATTATTAGTTATAATATTAATCAAAATTTGCCAATTTCTAACAATACTATTAATTTTATTTATAATAGTGAAGAAGAATTAGTATGTCCTATTTGTTATGATGAAACTAAATTTGTTGAAATCCAAACTAATTGTAAACATAATTTTTGTAAAACATGTATAACTAAATATTACTATAATAATATTACAAAGCATAATAGTTGTAAATGTCCTTATTGTCGTCAAAATATTACAAGTTTCTCAAAATTACGAATAGAAAATGTTTCTATGCCTTCAAATTAATTTAATAGATAAATAAAGATAATATTAACGTGTTTAATAGGTAAAAGAGCATCCAAGAATGCTCCACTGTCGCGCCTTTGGCGCAACTATTCTACGGTTTGTAAAAAAATTGAAACATTTTTTATTTGCAAAAGAATATTAATAATTAAATAAAATGACATCACTTCAAGAACAATTTATTAGTTTATGTAAAAACGGTAATTTATATGAAGCAAAAAATTTATTAACTGTAAAACCGGATATAAATATATCTTATTATAATGAAGAAGCTTTTAGATATGCTTGTGAAAATGGCCATTTAGCTGTAGCAAAATGGTTATATAGTATTAAACCGGATATAAATATATCTTATTATAATGAAGAAGCTTTTAGATATGCTTGTAAATATGGTCATTTAGCTGTAGCACAATGGTTATATAGTATTAAACCAACTATCAACATATCTATTCATGATGAATATGCATTTAGATATGCTTGTGAAAATGGCCATATTCACGTTGCACAATGGTTACTTCAAAGAAAACCAAATATTAATATATCTAGTTACAATGAATCATCATTTAGATCTGCTTGTAGAAATGGCCACTTAGATGTTGCACAATGGTTATACAGTATTAAACCAACTATCAACATATCTGCTGATGATGAAGATGCTTTTATAAATGCTTGTTATTATGGCAAATTAGCTGTAGCACAATGGTTATTAAGTATTAAACCAACAATTAATATATCTGCTTATAATAAACAAGCTCTTAGATATGCTTGTGAAAATGGTCATATTAACGTTGCACAATGGTTACTTCAAATAAAACCAAATATTAATATATCTATAAATAATGAAACAGCATTTATATATGCTTGTATTAATGGTCACTTAGATATTGCACAACGGTTGCTTAAAATAAAACCAAATATTGATATTTCTGCTAACAATGAAGAAGCTTTTAAACATGCTTGTGAAAATGGCCATATTCATGTTGCGCAATGGTTGTTTCAAATAAAACCAAATATTAATATATCTATAAATACTGAATATGCATTTAGATTTGCTTGTATAAATGGCCATATTCACGTTGCAAAATGGTTATATAGTATAAAACCAACAATTGATGTATCTGTTAATGATGAAGAAGCTTTTAGATATGCTTGTAAAAATGGTTACTTAGCTGTAGCACAATGGTTATATAGTGTAAAACCTAATATTAATATATCTGCTGATGCTGAAGCTGCATTTAGATATGCTTGTGAAAATGATCACTTAGCTGTTGCAAAATGGTTTTACACTTTATTACCTAATAAATATAAATTCGTTATTGAAAATAATATGATTATAAAATATAAAATTAATCACGATTTACCAATTTCTAATAATATTATTAATATTATTTATAATACTACAGAAGAATTAGTATGTCCTATTTGTTATGATGAAACTAAATTTGTTGAAATCCAAACTAATTGTAAACATAATTTTTGTAATTCATGTATAACTAAATATTACTATAATAATATTACAAAGCATAATAGTTGTAAATGTCCTTATTGTTGTCAAAATATTACAAGTTTCTCAAAATTGCAGTTGCAAAACGTTAATATACCTTTAAATTAATTTAGTAAATAAATATATTATTTTTTAAAACAATATAAAGACTATATAAGAATAATAATGTCTGCAAAAAAAATTGAAACCTTTTTTATTTGTTAGTTTTTATTATAAAAAACCATATCCAATAATAAATGAATTATAGAAAGGCCTTATTAAATAACAACGAAGAATTTGATAATCAGATTTATTCTAAACTTAATCAGTCAAATGAAAACACTAACCAACCAAAAAATAAAAAAAGAAGAAACAGAAATAAAAATAAAGAAAAGAATGTTGAAGTACAAAATAATGTTAAAGAACTAAATGATGGATTTATAGAAATTAAAAGTAGAAAGCAAATTAAAATTGATAGACAAAATAATAAATCTGTTAATAATCCTAGTTATAAATATGTTGATAAAACCGACCCTGAATATATAAAATGGATAAAGCGTGGTATTACTCATGAAGAATATTGTAGATATGAAAATAAATTACAAAAAATATTTTGTATGTGTTGTTGTAGTTATGGTATATCTGAAATTATTAAACGACCTTTCAGCTATAATTGTCCAGGGTGTTGTTGTTGTGATCCTTCTTGGTATATGTAAATAAGTAAACAAATAAAATATAGTAAATTTTGAGTTAAATAATTTTCAAAAAATTTGGGCAAAAGTATTTTTAAAATTTGATTTTGGACATTTTAAAATGTCCATTTTTCAAAATCTTAAAAAAGTTTCAAAAAAATAGTTGTGAAAAATGGGTTGTGAGCATAATGCTCTAATTTAAAAAATTTGTTAAAATATTTGTGACGATATTTTTTTTTATTTTTTAATAAAATATTTAGACAAAATAATTTTATACTTATACTTTTGGAAACTAATGGAAACAAGTATAAGTATAAAATCCAATAAAATTTACGAATGTAAATTATGTGACTATTCTACATGTATTAAATGTAACTTTAATAAACATTGTTTGACATCTAAACATCAAAATATTATACATGGAAACATAGAAGAGACAAAATCTTCTATAAAAGAACAAACTTTTATATGTGAAAAATGTCAAAAATCTTATGCAACAAGAGGTGGGTTTTGGAAACATACTAAAAAATGCTTATCACAAGAAGTCGCAAAAGTTTGTCAAGAAGAAGTTTCATTACAATCTATGTTTAGTTTTTTACAAAACCATCAAAGTGCACAAACAGAAATAATGACAAAACTATTAGAATTAATGCAAACACAAACAAACAATATTATTAATAGTAATATAAATGTAAATAATACACAAAATAATATAAATTCTAACAACCAGTTCAATATACAAATGTATCTTAATGAAACGTGTAAAAATGCTATGACAATTGATGAGTTTTTAGATTATCTTCAACCTACATTAGAAGAGTTATAAGCTACCACACATTTAGGTTATGTAGAAGGTATTACTCGTATTATTATGCGTGGTCTTAAAGACTTAGAAGAAGAATTACTACCATTTCATTGTTTTGATTTAAAGAGAGAATCATTATTTGTTAAAAATCCAGATGGTATTTGGGAAAAAGAAACAGATAAAAAACCATTAATGCTTAAATTTGTAAAAGCAGTTGCTAGAAAAAATTTTAATAATGTAAATGAATGGCGAAAATTACATCCAAATAGCAGATACCATGATTCAAAATCAAACGATATGTTTAACCAAATTATGCTTAACTCAACATCAGGAAGAACAGAAGAAGAACAACAATCAAATTATAATAAAATAATTAAAAATATAGTTAAAGAAGTTGTAATAGATAAAAGTAAAAAGAATAAAGGTAAAAAAATTGATTGATATTATTTATTTTTTTATTTTTTATAATAAATAATAATTATTTAAAAAAATGGATAAATTACCTCTAGAAATAACTAGAGAAATTTGTAAATATGGCAATTTTACTTTAAGAAATGGTATATTTATAAAAAAATATGAAGGTGACATTTCACATATGTATACAATAAATTTTAAGCATGTTTATTATAAAAAATATAATTCTATAACAATAAAATTATCTAGAAAAGTAAAAATAGTATATTATTTTAACGAAAATAATAATATAATAAAATATGCATATGGTTATCCAGATGATTATTTTATAAAATCGGGTGAATGTTGTTATACTTATGATGAAAATAATAATACTTGGACATATAGCAGTAGTATATTCGTACATTGTTATGATTTTGAAAGATATTATACTGCAATTTCTTTGCGGGGAATACCATATTCTTCTTAAAATATTGTAATAATTACTATACTAATAAAAAAATTGATAAACTTTTTTATTAGTATAGTAATTATTATAAAAAAATGAATAAATTACCTGTAGAACTTATAACAAATATTTTAGACTATGAAGGTCGCAGTATTCGTTGGCGAAATGGTAAATTTATAAATAAATATAAAGGTGACATTTCACATATGTACACAATTAATTTTAAACATTTATATATTAATAATAATAATAATAATACTATTATACAATTATCACATAAAATAGACCCAATTAATTTATTTAATAAATCATTAATATGTTCATATTTATTTGATAATAATGGAATATCATTTATAATAGGAAATTTTAAAAAAGTTGAAAAATATAATTATAATCCTAATATTAATCAATGGACACAATAATTATTATATTAAATACCAAAACAACTTGAAAATACATGAATTTGTTTTTTTTCATTTACAGTTGTAATTTTAAACGACACACACATACCATAATTATCTATATTAACTATTAATACATCATCGGTTAATTCATAAACATATTGCCAATCATTTGCTAATTTAGTTATAATATGTTGTTCACATTTACAATCTACATAATGCCGACCATTATAACCAATAGCAGGACAATCACTATAATAAACAGTAATATTACAGTCTGGATTATTTACACATTCACAAACATGATTACTATATTTTTTATTTAATGATGGCTTAGTATAACACCTTGTAGCGGTTCTTTCTAATGCATATCTAGTTTTTCCTTTTATTTCATTATGATATGTTTCACAATTAAATTTTAAATCATAATTACCGAATAAAATTATGTTTTTAGGTAATTGTCTAGATAATACCTTTCTGAATAATCCATTTTCATTATAAAACTTATCTATTAACATATAATTTACCATATAATTAATATTTGTTGGCTCTTTTTTTACAATAATTTGTTTCTTTTTTAATTCAACTTCTTCACTTTCATAATCACTATCGTCGCTATATAATTCTCTAGTGCTTTCATCAGGATGGTTATAATAACCAATATTATCAACATCTTGTTCATCAACACCAATATGATAATCTACATCATGATCATATGTACCATCTTTCCAATATTCATAATTTAAAGAATTTGTTAATCTGTCTATTAAAGCAATTTTTTGACAAGTGCTAATATCAACATCAGTAATGTTAGAAACAGGTTCATTAAACATATTAATTGCCTTATTTGTTTTACTATCATAAATTATAATATCTTCTAACAAAACTTGTATTACTTCCCCAATATCTTTTACTTTACTTTGTATATGGTAAAATACATGATATCTACTCATATAAACCATATCATTAGAATATTCTGAATAATCGTCTGAATTAAATGAAGAATAATCATCAATATTAAAATATGCCTCACAGGCTTTATTAAAATAGTAATAGCAAGTATCTGTGGTAATAATACATTTTAAACAATCTGTTTCCATCCAAACATTATTAGTTTCATCGCTTCTAAAAGTTGTTTTAAATATTTCATTAAACCTGGTATGTAACTTAGGTAGTTGATTATTAAATTTAAAAATTAAGCACAGTTGATAGCCAAATGTATTTATCATTTCATTAATAAAGGTTGTATTATAATTAATAAAATAATAATAATAATTAAAATACTAATCAATTTTTTTTATAAAAAAACGTAAATATATTAAACTAAGCTACAATCTTTAAGCCTTTTTTTTTTAATATATTATTTATTTTAAAAAAAGTGATGCCAAATAAATGCTAAAAACCCTACTACTACATCTGTAGCAAGGTATTTCCAATCACAATCACACCCATGTAGAGCATTATAGGCAAATGCTAAATAAAGCCCCGCATGAATTGGACGTAAATTATTCCACCAAATTGGTTGCCTAAAGGTTTCTGCGCCAACTTTTCTTGATCCCGTAAAATATATGTATAAAAACCCAAATGCTATTACAATTGCTAAATATGCTAATAATCTTTTAATATTATTAGACCCAACCTTTGCTAAATATGCTAACAATATTCTAGTTGGCATACAACCTAACAAAAATAATAGAATTGACTTTTTTTCTGGTGTCATTTATAATATTATATTATTAAATAATTTAATAATTTAATAATATAAAAATAAGACTACTAATACTAGTAAATAAATATGTTAGTTAAATGTGTTTTAGAAGATAAATCAATAAAACAATTTGTAACAAAAGATATTGAACTTACTATAAAATCTAACAATAAAGTTGAAGGCATTAGTTGGTGTAAAATTAGAAGCTATGGTGACAATTATGTTGCTAATACATATTTTGGTAATAAACAAATTACAATTAAACAAAATTTATTTAATACTTAAATAACAATACTTTTTACATTAGACGATATAACTTGACCAATTATCCGCGTTTTTGTTAGATTACTAATAGGTGTATATATAATTTCAACCTTTTTTAATGACTTTGCCTTTGAATGTGCTTTACAAATACAAGCACAACGAGTAATTACCTGCTTTGGTAACTTTAAATTATTATTGTTAGATACAACTATATGTGATGAAGGAAAAATATTAGTATGAAACCATACATCATTAGGATCGGATAAATCTATTAAAGACCAATTATCTTGAGCATTTTCACCAATAGAAATTTTATAAGTATTATTATCAAAAACAAACTCTTCAACCTTTACCATTATTATAATAATTAATTATATTAAATATAGTTAATATATTTAAACAAATTGTATTTATGTTAGTTTTATATATTATTTTAAATAATATATATTTAAAACTAATAAGTTAAATAATATTATTTAAAATGCAAAATCAAGATTTTTTTAAAAGGTGTCAAGTTGTATTAGATGTTTTAATTTTAAAATTAAAAGAAAAAAACTTTATTTTAGCAAATAATATTCATAAAAATGACTTGAATAATGAAGATAATCAATTTTATTATTATTGTGAAATTGATGATGGATATATACATTATGGCATTGAATTAATTGTTTTTAATCCATCAATTAATAATTGTGAAACTATAGTAGGTTTTAATATAAATCCAAATAAAAAATGTATTCATAAAAAAAGTTGTATAGATGTAAAATATAATTCTATTAATGACATAGTAGAATATATAATAGAAACTGTAAATTATGAAATAGAAATTATGTATGAAGATGAATATGTAAATTTTAAAGATATAATAGAAAATTTATTTAAAGAAGAAAATATTCAAAATAAAAACGATAAAATAGAACTATTAAAAGATGTTATTTATTATGATGAAAAACAACAGCACAGTTCTATCATGTTAAAAATAAAAAAAAAATATACTAATATTATTCAATATAATTTATTCAGAGAATATGATTGGTTATTCACAATAACAATTGATTTTATTGATAATTTATATTCTATAAATACTGAATTTTCAAAATATAATCTTGATATTAGTGAAATAATTCACTTCACGCCATTTAATTTAATTGATGATATAAAAGAAATAATAAAAGAATATATAATAAAATTTAGTTTATAAAAAATTGATTATTTTTTATTTATATATAAACGTTGTATAAATAATTAAAGTAAAATGTCACTTGAGAAGCAATTTATTGATTTATGTTCAGATGGGAATTTAAATGCAGCAAAAGAATTTTTAAAAGAAAATACTACTATTAATATATATGATCAAAATGAATGCCCTTTTAAATGTGCTTGTGCTAATGGACATATTGAAGTGGCACAATGGTTACTTAGTGTAAAACCAAGTATTGATATATCTGCTAATGATGAGCATGCTTTTACTATGGCTTGTGAAAATGGACACTTAGAAGTAGCAAAATGGTTGTTATCAATTAAACCATCAATTGATATATCTGTTGATGATGATTATGCTTTTGCACTTGCTTGCCAAAATGGCCATATAGAAGTAGCAAAATGGTTATATTCAATAAAACCAACAATAAATATATCTGCTAATGATGAGCATGCTTTTAGATGGGCTTGTGGAAATGGACACTTGGAACTGGCAAAATGGCTTCTAACAATAAAACAATCAATTGACATATCTGCTGAAAATGAATATGCTTTTGTATATGCTTGTGGAAATGGACACTTGGAAGTGGCAAAATGGTTGTTATCAATTAAACCAAATATTGATATATCTATTAATAATGAATTTGCTTTTATATATGCTTGTGTAGATGGTTACTTAGATGTAGCAAAATGGCTTCTAACAATAAAACCAACAATTGATATATCTGCTGACAATGAATATGCTTTTATATTTGCTTGTAAATATAGACACTTAGAAGTGGCAAAATGGTTGCAAAGTTTGTTACCAGATAAGTATAAAATAATTATAGAAAATAACAAAATTATTAGTTATATGATTAAACAAGTTTTACCAATATCTAATACTATTGTTAATTTAAGTTATAATAATATAGAAGAATTAGTATGTCCTATTTGTTATGATGAAACTAAATTTGTAGAAATTCAAACTAATTGTAAGCATAATTTTTGTAAATCTTGTATTATTGATTATTATAATTGTAGTGTTACAAAATATGGTAGTTGTAAGTGTCCTTATTGTAGGCAAGATATAACGGAATTTTATAATTTAGTGTTACAAAATGTAAATATTCCTTTAAATTAATTTAAATAATAAAGATATTAATTTTAAAACAATATAAAGATAATAATATAATTTTAATGTCTGCAAAAAATTGATTATTTTTTTTATAAATATAAAAACAATATATAAATAATTAAAGTAAAATGTCACTTGAGAAGAAATTTGAAGATTTTTGTAGAAATGGTAATTTAGATGTGGCAAAAGAATTTTTAAAAAAAAATCCAACTATTAATATATCTGCTAATAATGAATATTCTTTCAGATGGGGTTGTATAAATGGCCACTTAGAAGTGGCACAATGGTTACTTAGTGTAAAACCAACTATTAATATATCTGCTAATAATGAAGGTGCTTTTAAATATGCTTGTTTATATGGTCGCTTAGAAGTGGCAAAATGGTTATATACAATTAAACCAAGTATTGATATATCTGTTGATAATGAATATGCTTTTAAATATGCTTGCCAAAATGGCCATATAGAAGTAGCAAAATGGTTATATTCAATAAAACCAACAATAAATATACCTGCTGACATTGAATATGCTTTTAGATATGCTTGTGGAAATGGTCACTTAGAACTGACAAAATGGTTATATTCAATAAAACCAACAATAAATATATCTGCTGACAATGAAGATGCTTTTAGATATGCTTGTTTATATGGTCACTTAGAACTGGCAAAATGGCTTCTAACAATAAAACCAACAATTGATATATTTGCTGAAAATGAATATGCTTTTAAATGTGCTTGTAAAAATAACTACTTAGAAATGGCAAAATGGTTACAAAGTTTGTTACCAGATAAGTATGAAATAATTATAGAAAATAACAAAATTATTAGTTATAATATTAAACAAGTTTTATCAATATCTAATACTATTGTTAATTTAAGTTATAATAGTATAGAAGAATTAGTATGTCCTATTTGTTATGATGAAACTAAATTTGTAGAAATTCAAACTAATTGTAAACATAATTTTTGTAAATCTTGTATTATTGATTATTATAATCATAGTATTACAAAATACAGTAGTTGTAATTGTCCTTATTGTCGACAAGATATAACGGAATTTTATAATTTAGTGTTACAAAGTAATACTATTGCTTTAAATTAATTTGAAAATAAATATATTATTTATAAAACAATATAAAGATAATTAATATAAAGATAATTATTATATTAATAAAACAATATGAATGATTATGAAATTATAATTTATATAGAAAATCAAAATTTATATAATGATACATACTATATTAATAATAATGAAAAAGACCATGAATTACGATATCTTATTCATTTAGATTGTTATTATAGAAATGATGAAAGTAATTATCATAGTATAGATATAACACAATATTTTACAATATATACAACAATATCTTGTATATATAATACAAATGAACCATTAAAAATAAATATTATAGTAGAAGATGACATTATACAAAATTGTAAAAAAAATACAAGTTCATATTTAATAGAATATGAAAGAGTATACACAGAAGCATTAAACTTATTAATTTTTTATAAAGAAGATATAATAAATAAAATAAAAATTAAAACAGATAATACTATTATAAAAGGTATTGAAGATGAACTTTATTATAATGTTATAAAGTATATTAATAGTATTTTAGATGTAAATAAATGTATAATAAATATATAATAATTTATAATAATTTATAATAATTATATAAATGCTATTAATAAACAATTTTTAACGTTGTAAAATAAAATTATAGTTAGTTATTTTATTATTTTCAATAGTTATAAAAGTATTATTTGGAAATAAACTATGTAACCATTGTGATTATTAATTAACTTTGAATAAAGGCTTATTAACATCTAAATTTTCGCCAAATATTTGTTTAATATAGTCACCATTATTAAACTCAATACGCCCATTAGTGCAAATAGCAGTTAAACAAGCTGTATTATTATATTTAGCATAAACCCAACCAAGATTTTCATTTGTTTCAATATTAGTAAAAGTTTTGTTCGCTAAATCTTGCCAATGAGCATATACAATCTCGTTAAACGAAAGAATTTCTTGATTAGCGGACATTATTATAGCGAAGCAAAAGCAAAGCAGTCGTATTTGAATATGTAATAGTCGTAGTATAATTTGTTAGATACTAATAAATTATAAAAAATATTTTATTTCAATTTTTTTGCGGACATTAAAATTATATTATTATCTTTATATTAATTATCTTTTATTAATAATAACTTATTTATACTTATTCTTTGTAATACTATTATTATAATAATTTTTTATATAACTACTACAAAATTGGTGATAATATAATAGTTATTATTTTTCACTTTATATTATTATAAAAATAATGATTTAAAGACAAATATATAATTAATATATTACGTTAAAAAATGTCTAAAAAGTTCTATATTATTGTTCCAAGTGAAGGTATTTGTGATTTTCTTCGTGCTAAAAAAGTTGCCGATAAGGTTTATGATTTAGCTTGGTTCGTAACTGAAGATAAGGCTTTTGCTGAAAAAGTTATGGATTTCTTTGAAAAATTTAATGGCCAATCTGAAATGGTACAAGCTATGACTTTAATTACTGATGCTCTTTATACTCGTATTCGTGCTGACACTGATCTTAAAAAATTTAGAGTTATGGAAGTTGGCGACGATTATTGGCCTTATGTTGAAAGCATTGTGCCTCCTAAGCCTGAGCTAAGACAAACTGACCATGCTACTGTTATGGACTTTGTTTGTGTAGAAGGTGTTAATCGTGCTTTCTGTTTTGGTGGCAAAGTTAGAACTCAAAAGGAACATGATAGAAGTTTCAATAAAACTGAGTTACGTATTATTCGTACACACTTTGATAATCCTAATATTATTTAGATTTATTTTTTTTGCTTTTATCAACTACAACTTCTTTTACAATATTTTTAATAATTTTTTCATAACTTGCTTTTTGTTCTTCTTCTGTACGTCCTGAAGTTGAATTTAACATAATTTGATTAAACATATCGTTTGATTTTGAATCATGATACCTACAATTTGGATGTAATTTGCGCCATTCATTTACATTATTAAAATTTTTTCTTGCTACTGCTTTAACAAATCGCAACATAAGTGGTTTCTCATCAGTTTCTTTTTCCCATTCTCCATCCGGATTCTTAACAAACAATGATTCTCTCTTTAAGTCAGTACAATGAAAGGGTCTTAGTTCCTCTTCTAAGTCTTTTAGACCACGCATTATTATTCGTGTAATACCTTCAACATATCCTAGACGTGCTGTATCTTCTAACTCTTCAATTGTTGGTTGTAAATAATCTAAAAATTCGTCGATTGTCATAGCATTCTTACAAGTTTCATTAAGATACATTTGTATATTAAACTGTGTATTTTGTGTATTATTATTAACATTGCCATTAACAATATTGTTAGTTGTATTACATGATTTAACAATTTCCATCATAGATTTTGTTTGTTCTGATACTTGTTCTATTATTTGTGTATTTTGATTATTATTTGTAATTAATTGATTATTTTGTGTTAATAGTAATTCCTTAAACTCATTATTTTGTTTAAGTAATTCTAAAATAAGTTTAATATCAAGTGCTGTTACATCATTTTTGTCTTTTTCTTTACATGTTTTTTTATGAACAAATAAACTTTGTCTATATCCATAAACTTTACCACAATGGCATGTATACTTTTTATTTGTTGCGAGATTTGTTTCATCGTCAATATTTGTCAATTTTAGGTGTTTTTGTCGTGAAATATGTCTATTCCATTCACTTTGTTTAGAGCATTTATAATCACATTTTTCACATACAAATTTATAGGTGATTTCGGTTTTAGAATTGTCAATCATTGTCAATATATATTTCCTAAAGAAAATAAAAATGTCTAAAAAAAATTATATTTTTCAAAAAAAAGTATCGTCACAAATTTTTTAACAATTTTTACAAATAAGAGCATTATGGTCACAACTCATTTTTCACAACTATTTTTTTTTAAACTTTTTTAAGAATTTGAAAAATGGACATTTTAAAATGTCCAAAAATGAAATTTTAAAATACTTTTTGGAAAAATTTATTCAACTTTTTTACAAAGTTATAAACTAGTTTTTAAGCTTTCTAATAAAACAATTAAAACTTCTTTTTGAAACTCTTTATCAGTTTTAACTAAATTAATAATTTGTTCTTTTAATTCATTACTGATATTATTATTAGTATTATTAGTATGTATACATGTCTTTTTATGACGCCATAATCCACTTCTATTTTTATAAATTTTACCACATTTACACTCTAAATTATCATTATTTAAATTATTAATGTTATTTATATTATTTATATTATTTATATGTTTAAGTGTTTTATAATGTTGTTCTAAATGATAATTATAAGCACACTTATAATTACATTTTTCACAAAAATATTTATTATTAATACTTTCATCAATATTATTAATTTTATTAATATGTTTTTTGCTATTTAAATGTAAGTTATAAGCTGTTTCATTTAATGCTTGATAATTACAATCTTCACAATAAATATGTGACTTATCAACATAAGGAGGAACCATATTTAATGTTGCTTTTAATTCAATATAATGTTCATGTTCCTTCATTCTTGCTTCAGTTAAATTCTTACAATTATATTTTGCAATTTCAACCATTTCCCAATTATCCCAACCACCATTTTCATTAATTACATTATATAATTTTATATTTGTTTTATTAATACAACATAATTTATGATGAAATAGTCTTTCTTTAAAATTAACAGTATGACCTACATATGTATCAGTAACATTAGTATCCTTACAACAAATTTTATATACAATAGTATTTGAATATTTATTTTCCATAATTTTATATAAAAAATAAATTTTATATTGTTTTATTAAATAAATTTATTATTTAAATTAATTAAATTTAATCAAAATCTAACAAATTATTAACTTCATTAATAGTCTTAGTTTTATCTGCCAATTGTTGGCTTAAAAACACAATAGTTTGATCTCTTGCTAACAATTCCTTTTCTAATTTGGCGATAATTAGTTGTTGATTTTTGACTGTATCTTGAAGCTTAGTATTATCTTCAATTAAGTTAAGTTTATTATTAATATTTTCTAACCAACTTTGATGTGATTTTGTTTTAATATGAGCATAAAATTTAGAATGATTATTATAAATTTTATTTAAACATGGACATCTAACTCCATTAGGATAAGTAGTAAATGGTGGTATTTTATCAATGTATTTACCATCAGCATCAATAGAAGGACAATAAAAGTCAGAATCAAGTGCAAGATCCATATTAAATAGTATTTGTTAGATTTTATATCTTTTGTTATATATTAATATATTATTAATCAATTTTATTTATGTTAGATTTACTATAATTAAAAAATTGAATTATAAAGTTTATTATTATAGTTATATTATTAATTATAATAATAATAGAATGGCATTAAATGGATATATTTATGTTAGATTTCATGAATCTTATGATAAATATGATGCTTGTAAATTAGGTAAAACGTTAAATATACCTAATAGAGAAAATGGTTATATACCTGGTGAAATACTTAGAGGACATTTTGAAATAGCATTTGAAGTTTTATATGAAAAATATAGTGAAATAGAAGTTGGTTTACAAAACAAGTTTAAAGAATATAATGTAAAAATAAATGCTGGAACAGAGTTTTTTAAAAAAGAAATAGTAACTAAAATAGAACCTTATTTATTAGAGAATAATTATAAATACAAAAAACTAACAAAAGAAGATATTAAAATGTTATTAAGAAGATATAAAATTAAAAAAATAACAAACAAAATAAATAAAAAAGAACTTATTAATAGTTTAACTACATGTATACCTAGACCAGACCAAATAGATGTAATAAACAAATCAGTAACATATTTACAATATTATAATAAAGGTATGCTAATATTAATGTGTGGTATAGGTAAAACTTTAATTTCTTTATGGATATCTCAACAACTAAATACAAATACTATATTAATTGGAGTGCCAAATAAATTATTATTAAAACAATGGAAAAAAGAAATATTAAAAATATTAAAAAATATTCCGTGTTTAATTGTATTAGGAAATACAACTATTGAAACTATTGAAATATTTTTAAAAAATTATTATAATAATTGTGTTATTGTAAGTACCTATGCTTCTTCATATAAAGTAAAAACTGCTTGTAAAAATACATCATTTATATTTAATATGAAAATTTTAGATGAAGTTCATCACTTAACATCAAATAATATAAGTATATCTAATGAAACAAAAAGTTACATTCAAATTTTAGATATTCCAACTGTTAAACAGATATCATTAACCGCAACCATAAAACAACTTGAAAATAATAATAATAATAATAATGTTTGTAATATGGTTATTTCAAATGATAATATAGAATATTTTGGTGAAATTATTGAAAAAAAATGTTTATTATGGGCAATAGATAATAAAATAGTTTGTGATTATGTTGTTCAAACAATTATTACAGATGAAGAAGAATTAGATGAACAACTAACAAAATTTAATATAGTAGAAGAAAATGATAAAAGATTATTTTTAAGTGCTTTTGCATCTTTAAAAAGTATATTTGAAGGACATTCCCATCATTTATTAATATATTCAAATAATAAAATAAATTCATTAAAATTAAAAGAGTATATAAATATACTTATAACTAATAATTATTTTGATATATTACAATTGTTTTATTCAAATTATCATAGTGAAATGGAAACTAATGAACAAGATAATATAATTAATCAATTTAAAAAAGCAAAATATGGTATAATTACTTGTGTTTACTGCTTAGGAGAGGGTTGGGATTTTCCATTATTAGATGGGGTTGTATTTGCTGAAAATATGACATCAAATATACGTATAGTTCAATCAGCATTAAGAGCAAGTAGAAAAAATAAATATGAAGAACCAAATAAAATAACAAAAATAATTTTACCAATTTTAAATAGAAATAACTGGATAGATAATAATGATAACGTAGATTTAAAAAAAGTAAGAGAAGTTATTTATCAAATAGGATTAGAAGATGAAACTATTGAACATAAAATTAAGGTTTATAAAGTTACTATTGAAAAACAAAAAACAACAATAAAAATAAGAGAACAAAAAGAGTTTATTGATGATTTTGGAGAATATGATGATGAACTAACAAAAACATTAAGATTAAAAACAATTAAAAGAACTGCGTTAGCAACAACATATGAAAAGGCACGTAAAATTATAGCAGACAAAAACATAAAAAGCAAAGAATTATATTATAAACTATGTGAAATAGATAATAGATTATCTAAAGAACCTGAAATAGTATTTAAAGGACAATTTACAAATTGGATAGAATATTTAAGTATTGAACGTGTATATTATGATTTACAAACTTGTAAAAATAAAGTAAGTGAATATTTATTATTATATCCAGAAATAAAAGCAGATTATTTAAATTTATCAACAGTTGTTAATAAACTATGTAAGTTAGATATATTATTTCCGCCAGATGGTTTATGGGTTGAATATTATAATGTTAAAGATTTGAAAGATATAATTGATATAATAAATAAAAAAAGTAAAATAAAAATATTACTTTAATAGTAAAATATTTATTAAAAGTTCTATATGTTTTAATTCATCATATAATTCAGGATAGTATGATAAACAAATATCTTTATTTTTTAGATTAAATATTTTTGTAGTAATATTTATTTGACGTTTACTATTATTTTTATAAATATTTAAAAATTTGTATTTATCATTATAAATAATATCATAGTTTTTAAAATATTGTATATCTAATAATTGATTTATAATATATTGGCTTTTTTCTGATAAATTATATTTAAATTTATAATATTTATTATTATTGTTAATAATAAGATTTTTTATATATTCATTTATTTTTTCTATAATAATATTATGATAATCTTTTTCAGAAGAATTATATTTTAATAAATACATACCTTGAATCAATGAGGGAAGTTTATTATATAATAAAGTATTTTGAATTAATATAATATTATTTTCTTTATTATTTGATAAAGCATACCCTAATTCTATAGAAACATTTGGATTTAAAATAGAATATAATTTATTATAATATTGTTCAACTTCGTCTAAAGAAATATTATAATTATAATTATCGCTATTACTGTAATTATATATTTCATTTGTTGTTTGATTTATTAAATAATCTGGCGTAACATCACAAATAAAGATATTAGAACAATCTATATGTGTTTGTATTTTGTTTAATAATAATATATTATTATCATTATCAGTATTGTCAACATCTATTATTTCAATAGTTTCATTATTTTTTTCAAAATATTGACAAACATGTAAATATGTGTTTACTGAACATTCATTATGATTTGAATAACTATAAAATATTTTAATCATAATAATATATATTTTTTCTTTTTAAATTGTTATACTTAAAAATTATTTTATTAATATTAAGGAAAAAATGCTTTTATATTAATTAATAAAAAAAAATTGATTTCATTTAAAAAAAAGTAAAATTATCTTATAATATAATATAGGCAACAATGACGACTCAGTATACTTGCGAATTGTGTAAAAAGATTTTTAATCAAAAGGTTGATTATACAAGACATAAAAATAAAAAATCACCATGTATTAGTTTAGAAGAAATTCAAGAATTAACTCAGACCAAAGAAATTAATTTAGATAATAAAAATGTACTTATTAATACTTTTAAATCATGTTTAAATATGCTAAGGGATAATGAAGGTCTAACAGGTGAAAAAGCCTTAAGAACATTATCATATTTATTAATATTAAAATTACTTGAACCTCATTTTAGTAATGAAATAGATATTGATAATTATAATTATGACTTTGAATTTTATTTTGATGATGAATGTATTAATCATAATAAAAATAGATTATTAAAAATTGTAAGATTCAGTAATTTATCAAATGAAAAAGAAGATGATATTCCAAATTTAATGAAATATTTATGGGATATTATTTTATCTGTTCATCCTACTACAAAAAACATATTTTTAAAAGGAAAAGGGTTTGATATTCAACATAAATCAACTTATAAAAAATTAATTGATAAATTAAATTCTTTAGATTTAAAAACAACTAATTATGATATATTAGGTAATGCTTATGAAGAAGTAATTCAAGATATTATGACTGGAAAGGTTTTAGGACAATTCTTTACACAGCCGTTAGTTAAAAAAATGATGGTTAAATTAATTAATCCACAAATACATTTAGATGGAACAATTGATACATGTGGTGACCCTACCATGGGAACAGGAGGATTTTTAATATCATATTTACAATATATTTTAGAACAAGCAAAAATAAAAAATATTAAGCCAAATTGGGATTTTATTAAAACTGAAGGATTATATGGTAAAGAATTAGAACCAGATACATATCAACTAGCAGTTTCAAATATGTTAATATCATCAGGTTATATGTTTGAAGAATTAGAAAGAGGTGATAGTATTCGTGAACCTATAACAAGAAAGTTTGATAATATTCTTGCTAATCCACCATTTGGCATTAAAGGATTAAAATACGATGATTTTCAAAGTTCATTAAAGTCTGAGTATGTTCCTATTAAAACAGATAATGCTGTTTCTTTATTCATTCAAGCAATTATTTATATGTTAAAAATTAATGGTAAATGTGCCGTTGTATTACCAGATGGTCAAGATTTGTTTTCAAAAACAAATACAACATTAATTACAATTAGAGAATATCTTATGAAAACTTGTGATTTGAAAGAAATTATTTATTTACCATCTGGCATATTCACTTATACTACAATTAAAACTTGTGTGTTTTATTTTGTAAAAAAGAGAGAGGGAACTGATATTTTAAAAACTGAAATTAAAATATCTAAAACTCAAAAAGAAAGTAAAAGAAATTATAACTTTACTAAACATCATCAAACTACAATGGTAAAATTTTATGATTACAATCCTTATACAGAAGTAAAAAATTTATTGGTTGAAGTTCCTATTGAGAAAATTGTAAGTAATTCATATTCACTTAACTATGCTGAATATATAAAAGATGAAACAGAAGAAGAACAATATGATGAAGGTATTGTTGTGAAAACACTTGGAGAAATATGTAAATTCTTACCTAAAAGTAAAAGAAATGCTAAATATGGTAACAAAGAAGGATTATATCCATTCTTTAAGAGTTCTATAAAAATAGATAGTTATGTAGATGAACCTGATTATGAAGAAGAAAGTTTAATAATTGGTGATGGAGGAGAACCAAATATAAATTATGGTATAAAGTTTTCAACAAGCGACCATTGTTATATTCTTCAAAATAAAAATAAATTATTAATACATCTTAAGTATGTATATTATTATTTGTATCACAACTTAGATATAATGTCTCAATTATATACAGGTGTTGCTATTAAAAATATTTCAAAAACAAATATTGAAGGAATAAAAATCCCAATTCCATCACTTGATAAACAACAAGAAATTATAATATATTTAGATTTTATATATGAAAAAACAATTAAAACTAGTAATCAAAAAATTTTAGAATTAAAGAAATTAAATGAATTTTGTTTAAATAATCAAAAAATATTTGGCGAGAATGTTGTGAAATTACTTGGAGAAATTTGTAAAGTAAATCAAGGAACTTATATAAAATCTGATATGAAAATACATGGTGAATATCCTGTTTATGGTGGGGGAAATGTAAGTTTTTATATTAACCAATATAATAGAGAAGATGAAATAATTGTTGCAAAAGATGGTGTATCTGCTGATTGTGTAAGATATGAAAAAAATAAATTCTTCTTAAATCATCATGGATGGACTATAATTTGTAAAGATATAATATGTAAAAAATATATGTTCTATTATTTACAATCAATACAACTTGAATTATTGAGTATAGCAAAAGGAACAGCCCAACTTGGAATAAATCAAGAAAATTTTTATAAATTAAAAATTAAAATTCCATCAATTGATAAACAAAAAGAGATTGTTGAGTATTGTGAATATAATGACACATTAATTAAACAATTAGAAAAAGAAATTGAAAACAATAAACTATTAGCACAACAATTTATCACAAGCATTGTAAGCACTAATAGTAATACTCAAACAAGTAATAACATTATATTTATAGAAGAAGATGATGAAGAAGAGTATGAAGAAATTATACCTATGAGTAAAAAGTAATAATTATTACAATATATTTATAAAATTACAAAACACAAATTAATAAAATTTGTAAGAACTAATAAAAAATAAATATTATATCAAAATAACAACTTAAAATCTTATTAATAATTAAATTTATAATATGGAAATTGAAATAATTAATTATTTTAACAATATACTAAGCACTATAATGTGTAAACTAAATAATTTTTCTAATGTAAAATTGTCAAATTTAACATAGCAAAAAATAAAACACTATTACGATACAATTAATAAATATAATAATAAAGTATTATCAACAGGTGAACATCTTAGTAATTATTCTAATATTTTTTATAATTTAATTAGTGCAAATCATAATATATTTAATAATAATCATTTTACTTTAGCAAATGAAGAACTTAAATATAAATTACATAATACTGGGTCTAGAAAAATAAATTAAAAATTTAATATAGATAATAATATTCATGATAGTTATGATTTTATAGTAAACCAAATTATACCTTTATTAAGTAAATTTTTTATAGATAATAATAAAATATTTATAGAATTACAAAATATAAATTAATAAAATTTGTTAGATTTACTATAAATACAAATCTAACAAATTAAAACTTATTTATTTTTTATTCTTTTTGCTTTTATCTATAACAACTTCTTTAACTATATTTTTAATGATTTTATTATAATTAGATTGTTGTTCTTCTTCTGTTGAACCAGACATTGAATTTAACATAATTTGGTTAAACATATCATTTGATTTTGAATCATGATATCTACAATTTGGATGTAGTTTTCTCCATTCATTAACATTATTAAAATTCTTTCTAGCTACTGCTTTTACAAATTTAAGCATTAGTGGTTTTTCATCAGTTTCTTTTTCCCATTCGCCATCTGGATTTTTGACAAAGAGTGACTCTCGTTTTAAGTCAGTACAGTGAAATGGTAGCAACTCTTCTTCTAAGTCTTTTAGGCCACGCATTATTATTCTTGTAATACCTTCTACATACCCTAATCGTGCAGTTGCCTCCAATTCCTCTAATGTAGGTTGAAGATAATCAAGAAATTCGTCGATAGTCATAGCGTTCTTACAAGTTTCATTAAGGTACATTTGTATGTTAAACTGTGTATTATTATTATGTGTATTTTGAATTTGTCCATTATTAATATTGTTAGTTGTGTTACATGATTTAACAATTTCCATCATCGATTTGCTTTGTTCTAACATAAGTTCTTTAAACATATCAAACATCATTTTTGCATCTAATACAGATATTTCTTCTTTTTTATCTACAACTTCTAATGATATAGGTTCTTCTATTTTACATATCTTTTTATGACGCCATAATGTAGTTCTACTATTAAAAGTTTTAGAGCATATATCACATATAACAGACTTTTTTGGGTGTCCAATTGTTTCATTTGTTTCATTTAATGGCAACTTTAAATGTTTGCGTGTTAAACAATGTTTATTATAATCTTTTTTGTTATTGGTTTTGAAGCAACATTTTTCACAATTATATTTAGGGTTATTAGTTGTTTCAAAATGATTCATTCTCCTATATATTATTGAAACAAAATAATTCCCTAAATATATTTTATTATAAAAATATAAAAAAAGTATCGTCACAAATATTTTACAAAATTTTAGAAATTAGAGCATTATGCTCACAACCCAAATTTCACAACTATTTTTTTTGAAACTTTTTTAAGATTTTGAAAAATGGACATTTTAAAATGTCCAAAATCGAAAATTTAAAATACTTTTTGGAAAAATTTTTGCAACTTTTTTATTTTTTTATTATAAATAGAAAAAAAACATATTAAACATAACTTTATTACTATAATAATGTTACAAGTTGTCGATAAATTAGTAAAACAACATAATAATATTTCACAAACACTACATAAAAAAGTTCAAAATTTAATAGTAAATATAATAACGTCAAATAAATATACAAATGAAGACAAAATGCTTCATATTGATGAACTATTAACTAACTATAAGCGACCATTATCTGCTGACCGTCAAGATTTTATTTTACAAAGATTGACATCATTATTAGAGCCAATTGTAAACAAAAATAGTGAATTTAGTATATTAGATATTGGTGGCGGAAATGGTTATATTTTAAGCCAATTAGGACAACGATTTAATCTAAATAAGGCAAACCTAATATGCTTAGAAAATAATAATGAATCAAATGAATTTAAATATAATTATAATTTAAAGTCAATAGAATATAGTTTTGAACCACTTAACTTAATAAATAGACATAATAAATTTGACCTAGTGATATGTATGGTGTCATTACATCATATGAATGATGAATATATAAAAACAAATATATTGCCGCTAATAAAAAAAGGCACATATTTATTAATAAAGGAGCATGATGCGTATAATGAAGATATAAAAGAAAAAATAGATTGGGAACATCATATATATCATATATTAGAAACATCTACATTTTTAACAAAGCAAAAGATAAAAGACTACCTAGATAACTATGTAGGTAATTATAAAAGCAAATCAGAATATCAAAATATGTTTGAAGAAAATGGTTTTCAACTAATTAACACATATAATAATTTGTTAGAACAACAAATAAATAATAATTTTGAAAACAAAACAGTGACAAAATTATTTTGGCAGTTATATAGAAATTAATAAATTAAATTAGTAACAAATTCAACATCTAATGTAGTATTATCGTAAAAATTAAACAACATAATTAGTTTATTATCTTTTTCAGCAATAGTATATTTATTGTATACAAAAGCACTAATAATTTTATGAAGTAAACCAACATCTACTAAATAAACACTTCCAGTAAATATATCATTATGATTTGTTTTATTACTAATAGTAAAATAGATCATATCATAATCTATTTTACCAAAGATGATATAGTCACCTTGAGAATAATTGAATGTAGAATAGTCTGGCATTATTATAGTATATATATATATTTTTTATCTTTATATTCTTTTTATAATAATATAAAAAAGAATCAATTTTTTTACAAACTATCCAAGTCTCTTCTTTTTGTCAATATAAATAATAATCAATTTTTTTAATTAGCTTGTTTTAATAAATAAATATTATTAGTTTTACTGTTAGAATTAATGTCTACATAAGTATATTTAAAAATTAAATCACAATTTTCGCATTCAATTTCAGTAATTTGAAAATTATCATGTAATAAAGCATAATTTATATAATAACTTTGTACATAAGCTTCGTAAGTAATGTTATTATTTGTATAAACAAGATTATGATGATTATGTACAAAGTTATTATATATATTATTATATTTTTCTTCATTAATAAAAACTACAGCATCATATGTTGTATTAGTTGAATTATTAGTAATGACTAATTTAATATAATTAGCTAAATTATCATTTTCTAATAATACATTTACATAAATAGTATAATTATTACTATTTTTTAAACCTACACTAATAGATTTGTAACTATCAAATTGCGACATTTTTATAACGAAGTATATAGTATATATATTTTTTATCTTTATATTCTTTTTTATAATAATATAAAAAAGAATCAATTTTTTTTAACCAAGTCTCTTTTTTTCATTAAGATAAATAATATTTATTTTCATTTTACCATTACTGTTAGTATAATAAAATGAAACTTTTAATTTATCTAGTGAAATTTTTTCAACAGTAGCATAATATTTGTCATTATTAGAAGTTAAACAAGTGTCAATAATTTTATATAGTACAAAATTGATAGTTTTATCAGTAAAAAAACCTTCGTAAGATTTAGTAGGGTTTATTTTATAATCATTAAGTTGTAAATATAATGTATTATTATTGTAAAAACAATAAACAACTTTATATTCATAATCAATAATATCATCATAAGGGTCTAAAATAGAGTATAATATATTACTATTTAAGATAGCGGATTTACTATAATAAGGGTACATAATAATATTATAAACTTGTTTTTAAATAATATTTCTTATATATATATATAATGAGTAGAAGAGAAGAACAAATACAAGATAATTTTTTTGAAAGAATTAGACAACAAATTCTAGAAGAACAGAGATTAGAAGAAGAAAGACGTGAACAAGACAGTCGAGAATTTCAAGTGCGAAATGGTGAACGCTATACAGTTGAAGAACGTGTTGAAGCAAGATTACCTAGAACAATTGAGTGGCGACCAGCAACAATTACAAGAGTTGGACACTTAGTAGTTAGAAATAACGCAAGTGGTAGAGAAATGGATAGACAGGAAAGAGGAGTAAGAGACCCAGCAACTCAACAAACTGGTGAAACAGCAAATTTAAGAGTTTCTCATCCTGTTGAAATACAAATGGCAAGAAATAATTGGGTTCCTGGTATATTAATTTCTAAAAATTATAGTGTTCGATTTGACGATGCAGATAATATAGTACCTTTAACAAGTAAAGACATACGAAGACCTCAAGGACAAGCACCAGCAGTAAGACAACCACAAGTTCAACCTATAAAAACAATAGAAGTTCCAGAAGAGTTAAAGTTTTATAGTGTATTAGAATTAGATAATATATCAAAAGATGAATGTAATGGTATTGCGGTAGTATTACAAACAGATTCAGGAGAATACATAACAGGATGTGTGTCAATAGATGAAATTAAATTAGTAAATCGTAATAAACCAACAACACTTGGCAATAACTATATGCGTTTAGAAATTCAAGGAGGTTTATATGATGTAAAAAACCCTAACTGGGTAAGAAATATTAATTCTTTAACTATAGACATGGTCCCAGAACCACGTATATTTTATTTAGAAAAAGATGAAGTTATAAGAGGAGTTCAAACATATAAGTTAGTTCAGTTAAATATAATAGTAAAACCACCTGTTCCTTTAGAACAAGCAGAAGTACCTGTAATGGAAGAACGAGCAAAACCAAAATTAGAAGAACCTCCTAATAATCGTTCTAAAAAAAGTGGTGGAAAAAATAATAAAAGAGGGAAAAATACAACAAATAAAAAAAGTGGTGGAAAAAGTAATAAAAAAAGAACTAATAAAAAGGTAAGTAAAAGTAAGAAAGTTAGACGATAGGTTTATCATTAGTAGGGACAGTTTCTCCTAATCTAGCTTCATAATATCTAGCATCTTGACCACACATCATGACATCTTTTCTAGCAGTATAACCGCTGTCATAATGAATTTCGCCAGTAACAATATTTTTTTGTCCAAAAAGGCTACATTTTAGAACGTCATTGCTAACAGGTTGAATAGAATAAATACATTGGGCACAGACTTTGCTGTTGATATTTTTGATAACTTGTTTTCCAATATGTGCGAACATTTTTTATTAAAATAATTTAATACGTTATCTTTAAATAATTATTTTCTTAATATATATATTAAGTAAAATATTTAGGAAAAACAAGAACAATAAAAAAATAGAATATAAATTAATATGGATAAAAAGCCGATAATAGCAATAGCAGTATTTAATGGCACAAAAGTAAAAGGGTTTGTTAGATTTATAGAAGATTTAGATAATAATAATGTTATAATAGATATAGATATTAAAGGATTAAAAAAGAATAGCAAACATGGTTTTCATGTTCACGAATCAGGTGATTTAACAGACCAATGTGAAAGCATGTGTGCGCATTTTAATCCATATAATAAGACACATGGATGTCCAGGTATGAAAGAAAGACATGTAGGTGACTTAGGTAATTTAGAAACAGATGAGAAAGGAAATGCTAATTACATGATGATAGATAATGTAATTAAATTAAAATGCAAATGTAATATACTAGGTAGAGGATTAATTATACATGCAGATGAAGATGATTATATTGCGAAGCAAAAAGGAGGTAATAAAGATAGTTTAAAAACAGGCAATGCGGGAAAAAGAATCGCGTGTGCAATAATAGGTTATGCGAAGGAAAATTTTATATAATTATAATATTTAAAAAATGATATAAAACTAACAAAAATATATAATTATATTTTACAACTAATGAATTATAATTATAATTGCTTGAAGGAATTTTATAAAGCTAACAAAATAAGAGTTACAGAAGGATTTTTACAGAAAGAACCACGTCAAGTAAGTAAATTAATAGAAATTTGCAATTATAAAAGACCAAAGAATATATTAGAGATAGGATTTAATGGAGGTTATATTTCAGAAATATTTTTAGAAAATAGTAATGCAAATGTATATAGTTTTGATATAGGAGACCATTTGCATCAATATTTAAAATATGGGAAAGAGTTTATTAATACAAAATATCCAAATAGACATACATTAATATTTGGCGATTCAAGAAAAACAGTGCCAACTTTTATAAAAAATAATCAACACATTAAATTTGATATAATTTTTATTAATGGTAATCATGATTATCCAATTGTTTATACTGATATATTTAATTGTAAAGCATTAGCACATAAAACAACTGTTTTAGTAGTAAATGATGTTATGGATTATGAACTATTTGAAGAAAGTCATACAATAGGACCAACAAAAGCATGGAAAGAATTTATAAGAACAAAAAAAATAAAACAGTTAGAAGTACATGAATGGAGTAAAGGTAGAGGTATGGTGTTAGGTTATTATGATTTAGACAAATAAAAACATACTTATTTTTAATTAATGTTTTTTATGATGTTTAATTAAATGTTTAGAAAATAAAAATAAAATAAGAATATTAGAAGAAATCATTAAAAGTTGTTGTAACATTAAAAGAAGTTTTCCACGATCTTCAACTGGATATAAATAACTATATCCAACACCACATTGAACAGTAGTGCTCATAAAAAAATAATCAATAAAATCAGTTTTTACATGTTTTTCATGACCAATGTTATATATAAAGTCGTCGCGACAATACCAATATATTAATCCAAAAATAACAATACATGATAATTGAAAAATAAGTGTATGAAAAATAGATTTCATTTATATATTATATAATGATTATAAAATATAAAATATATATTTTATAATTAATAATAAAATAATCTAACAAATTATCTTTAAATATAAAGCGATTGATTAGTAGCAACATATTTCATTAATAAAGTAGGTATTTGACGCAGTTTAAATAAGAAGTCAATTTGTCCAAGCATTTCAGCAATAGGTTCTAATTCAGCAGCTATTGCTACAATTTTTAGAATGGCTTTTACAAATTCGCCTAAGAATATTTCTTTTTCTTCGGCTGCTAACTGTAAAACCCATTTACATTGTTCAACATTTTCAGCATATGCCCATTCATAAGCATATTCTATCATATTATAGTGTTTCGAATAGTCTACACCAGTATCTAACATTAGTCTAGTTTCCATATCCATAAACTTTTCAAATGATAAATCAAGTATTTTTAAAATACTTTTAACAGCTTCTGATGTTTCTACATTTGAAAGACAAGTTGTTGACCATTCTTCGCCGACAGAGACATTTGTAAAACAACTAAATACACAAACAAGATCATATTCAGTAAGCAAATTTAAAGAGCCATCTGCAATAATGGCAACAAATGGAAGGCAAGGTAGCTCGCGAATTGAAGCGGCAATTTGGCCACGAATTGTTAATATATTTTTGTCTGAATCTAGTAACTGCTCATCTACTAACACATGTAATACTCGTTCTATATTGTAATCTAAATAATATTGATTATCATTAATACTTTTATTTAATACACCAATTTCCTTTTTTTTGTCAATAAATTTTTTAAGCAAGGTGCATTCATTGGCAATATTTTTGTATTCATTAATAATTTTTTGTAAATCTCTTTCACATTCTTTTCTTTTTTTATTAACAGTAAATGGTAACATATCAACTAATCTAACATATTCATCCATTATGTTAGATGGAATAGTAATAGTTTTAACAGCTTCTTCTAAACGACTAGCTTCGGCTTCTAAATCGACTAACTGTTTTGTTAGACCAGTTGCTTTATTATCTAAATCATATTGTATCATAGATTTTTTAGAATATTCTACTAATTTGCTAACAATATTGTTATTATTATTGTTAGTTGCTATTAAGTTAAGAATTAAATTATATGAAATTTTAAATTTAGATATAAGCTTTTGTGGTTTACCATTCATCATAATTCGATAACTATTGTAATCAACATTTCTAAATAAATTGTTGAGATGTATGACATGACCTACTGTGTCAAGTCCAAGTCGTCCAGCTCGTGAAGAAGCTTGTGTATATTCATGTGGTTCTAATAATCTATTTATATGTCCATTATATTTATAAATATCTGTAAATATGGTAGCGCGGACAGGTAAATTAATACCTACAGCCATGGTCTCAGTACAAAACAAAATTTTAATATATCCCATACCAAATAGTAATTCAGTCATCTCCCTTAATGGTGTCATTAATCCTGCGTGGTGCATCCCAATCCCTTTGCGTAATAGCTTTATAGTTTTAATATATTCTGGCAGATTAAGATATTCTTCATAGTTAGGAAATTTTCTAATAATTTTTTCACACTCATAATCAATAATATAAGAAATTTTACTATCAAATTCTAACAAAGTTGTTGTTATTTCTTCAGCACATTGTTCTACTTGTTTACGTGAAAATACATAACATAATGCAGGCAACATTTCTTTTTCAACTAAAAGTTCACAAACTTTATTTAAAACATGTTGTCTTTTAACACAAATATCATGTTTTTCAAATAGCTGTAAAACTTTTGTAACATTTTTATGTTGTTCTTCTTTAAAGTTTCCATATTCATCTTGAATTACAAATAGTTTATCTAAATTATGTTTTATTTCTTGCTGAGTCTCTTTGTCTTTAATGTGTTTGTTAATAGTATTAGTAGCTGTAATAAAACTGTAATGAATTAAAGGAACAGCTCTTTTGTCTTTTTTAGCCAAATATACCTCTTTTTTAATAATATTATCTTTATATATTTTGTTAGATTCTAACCAACTAGCAAACTTTTCTGGGTTATCAAGAGTTGCTGAAAGTCCAATAATTTGAACATGTTCTGGTAACATCATTAAAGAGTTCTCCCAAATGTGACCTCTATCAGAATTAAAGATAAAATGTATTTCATCAAAGACAACACAACCTAAATCATTTTCAATGTCAATATCAAATGTATTAATTGAATTTATATTTTGTCTATTACTATTAATTTTATATAATTTATTTAATAAAATTTCAGTTGTCATAATAATTACGTCAGCATCTGTATTAACTTTTTGGTCGCCTGTGCACAAACCTATACTTATATTTGGATATTTTTTTGTAAATAAATAATATTTTTCAGATGATAATGCTTTAATTGGTGAACAATAAATAACTTTTTTGCCAATAGAATTAAAATAACTAATAGCAAAGTCACCTCCAAAAGTTTTACCAGTTCCTGTTGGAATAGACAGTAAACAATGATTGCCTGTTACAGTAGCTTCAATACACCATTTTTGAAAATCATGAAGTTTATATGGATATTGTTCATAATAATGTTTATAAATAGCCTCTCTTTCCTCAGGATAAATGTCTTCACAAATTCGCACCATATTAGTAATGTAGTATTATTATTGTATTTATTATATAGTATTATTTTTAATACTATTTTTTTTAAATCAATTTTCTTTTTTTTGGTGTCCAAACTATTAATATTTGGGACAAAAATAACTTAAAGACAAAAATATATAATTAATTATAAATACTTATGAAAATGCCCAAACTTTGTGAATATGAAAATTGTAGAACACGAGCTGTTTATGGAAATACAAATAGTCCTATATATTGTTCTTTACATAAAGAAGATAATATGAAATTGTCTAGTAAATTATGTAATTGTGGTAAGGCTAGACCTAATTTTAATTATGAAGGACTAAAACCTAAATATTGTTCTTTGTGTAAAAAAGATGATATGATTAGTTTAATTGTAAAAAAATGTATTTGTGGCAAGTCTTGTCCAACATATAATTTTAAAAATGAAATAGCTAAATTTTGTAAATTATGTAAAGAAGATGGTATGATTGATGTAAAGCATATTAAATGTTATTGTGGCAAATCTAGACCTAATTTTAATTATGAAGGAGAAAATCCAAAATATTGTTCTTTATGTAAAAAAGATAATATGATTTGTTTAACTATAAAAAAATGTAACTGTGGAAAACATATACCTAATTTTAATTATGAAGGATTAAAGCCAGAATATTGTTCATTTTGCAAATTAGATGATATGATTGATGTTAAACATAAATTATGTCAATGTGGTAAGTCACAACCAACATATAATTTTAAAAATGAAATAGCTAAATTTTGTAAATTATGTAAAGAAGATGGTATGGTTGATGTAAAACATACAATTTGTTATTGCGGTAAAGTTAGACCTACTTTTAATTATAAAGGACTTAAACCAGAATATTGTTTATTATGCAAATTAGATGGAATGATAGATGTTGTTGAAAAAAGGGTTTGTAAATGTGAAAAAGCAAGACCAAATTTTAATTATAAAGGATTAAAACCAGAATATTGTTCATTATGTAAATTAGATGGAATGATAGATGTAACTCATAAAAATTGTTATTGTGGTAAGTCACAACCAACATATAATTTTAAAAATGAAATAGCTAAATTTTGTAAATTATGTAAAGAAGATGGTATGATTGATGTAAAACATGTTAATTGTTATTGTGAAAAATCTAGACCATCATTTAATTATGAAGGACTTAAACCAAAATATTGTTTATTATGCAAATTAGATGGAATGATAAATTTAATTGATGAAAAATGTTTTTGTGGAAAAGCAAAACCGAGTATTAATTATTTAGGATTAAAACCAGAATATTGTGCTTCTTGTAAGTTTGACGGAATGTTAAATGTTACAGATAAAAGATGTAAAGCAGTTAATTGTCTTACAAAAGGCAACAAAAATTACAAAGGATATTGCACAAATTGCTTCCAAAATTTATTTCCATTAGACCCATTAACATTTCAAATTAGATCAAAAACAAAAGAGATTGCTGTAAGAGATTTTATAAATGCTAAGTTTGAAGGATTCCAACATGACAAACCATTATGGTATAATGAAAGCCCATGTGATTGCACTACTAAAAGGCGTATAGACCATCGTAAATTAATTAATAACACATTACTTTGTATTGAAACAGATGAAAATCAACATAAAAATTATTCAAAAGAAGATGAAGAGGCAAGATATCATGATTTATTTATGGCATTTGGTGGGAAATTTATTTTTATTAGATTTAATCCAGATAAATATAAAGATATAAATGGTAAATCTTTAAATCCAATGTTAGTTAATAGACTGCCAAAATTAGAAAATGAAATTAATAAACAAATAAAACGTATAGAAAACAATGAAAATACAGAATTGTTAGAAGTAGTTGAATTATATTACGATAAGTTTGCCAAATAATAAATGTCCCAACTATTAAAAGTTAGGACATTAATTCGGTGGGGTAAAATAATTTTATAAATCAATTTTATTAATTATAACTTAAAGAAAATAATTTAATTAATATATAAATGTTTTCTGAGTTTTCTGAAATAATATTACGAATTAAAAATCCATTTTCATATACAAATTTAGAAAATATTGAATTAAATGAAAAAGAAAAAGGTTTATTTTTATTAAAACGTAGAAGAGGAAGTGGTAAACGAATTACTGATGTAGAATTAATAGCAAAATACAACAAATATACAAATACTTTTATGTTTGATGATAAAAGATTTTTAACAAAAGAAGATTTAATCAAATATGCTTTAACAAAATAATAAAATTAATAAGATAATAATTTAAAAACTAAATATCTTATTAATAATAGGTTAATGATAATAGGAAGTAAATATAAATTAATAAATAGAATAGGCAAAGGTAGTTTTGGTAGTATATATAAAGCCCAAAATATACGAACAAATGAGTTTGTAGCTATTAAGGTCGAATCTATTGCTAGAGAAACTAAATTACTTAAACGAGAGTCTCAAATTTTACAATATTTAATAGGTAATGATGGGTTTCCAGAGCTAAAGTGGTTTGGTCTTGATGAACGAAATTATTATATGGTAATGAATTTATTAGGTGAATCATTGGCAACAGTTAAGGAACATTTTAATACATTGGGAATTAAAGAAACATTGTTAATAGGAATACAGATGATTGAACGTGTAAAAACTCTACATCAAAAGTTGTTAGTTCATAGAGATATTAAGCCAGATAATTTTATTTTTGGTTTAAATAACAATAAAACAAAACTTTATTTAATAGACTTTGGGTTTACAAGAAGATATACAAATGATAATAGTATTCATATTGAGATGAGAGAAAATTGTTCGCTTTTAGGAACGCCAAATTTTGTTAGTTTAAATGTACATAAAGGTTATGAAGCAAGTAGACGAGATGATTTAGAATCAGTAATAATAATAATGATATATTTATACATGGGTACTTTACCATGGTTAGAAGAAAATAATCTAACAAAAGAAGAAATGATTAAGGCAAAAGAAGAAATAATATATGATAGAGATATACCAGAATTATTGATAGATTTGTTAGTTCATGTTAGAAGATTAACATTTGAAGAAGAGCCAGATTATGATTTTATGTTAGAATCAATTATTGAAGAAATAGAAGAAATAGAATAAAAATAAATTAGTAATTAAATATTATTCTATTTAAGTAATATATTATATAGAATGTTTTCTTTGTTTTCATTTGATAGATGGTTTGCTAGAAATAAACAGCAACAACCAATAGTAGTAGAAAAACCAATACAAATAAGAGAGGATGACCTAAATAAAGCAGTTAATAGTTTTTTAGATGATGTTAAAGAAAATACTACAAAAATAGATGAACAACTAACAAATGATGAAATAGATAAGTTAGTTCAAGATATAATTACTAGTCAAGCAGTAAAACAACAAAATATTACTAATGAAGTAGAAGTAGAAGTACAAGAACCAGTTGCTAATGAAGTTAAAGTACAAGTAGAAGAACAAGTAACTACTAACGCAGTAGAAGTAGAAGTAGAAGAACAAGTAACTACTAACGCAGTAGAAGTAGAATTAAAAGTAGAAGTAGAAGAACAAGTAACTAATGCAGTAGAAGTAGATGTACAAGTTAATAATGAAGTTGAAGTATCTATAGAAATTCCAAAAGAAGAAGAACTAGTTGCTAGTCAAGTAACAAATATTCCTCAAGCACCAAAAGGTAAAAAAGGTAGAAAGAAAGGTAAAAAAGAATAAATAATATATTTTGTTGATTAAATAAAATAATTTAATTTAATGACTAAAACAATTTAAAGACAATTGATATTACTAATATATAATATAATAATGACTTTTATTGGAAGAGTAAAGTGGTTTAATAACAAAGCTGGTTATGGCTTTATTACTGTCACCGATGGTGAAAAATCTGGTGAAGATGTTTTCGTTCATCACAGTGGAATTACTGTTGATTCTGAGCAGTTTAAGTATCTTGTTCAAGGTGAATATGTAGAGTTTACTATTGAGGCTACTCCTGAAGGTTCTAAGCATAGTAGTCAGGCTACTAGAGTAACTGGTGTTAAGGGTGGTAAACTAATGTGCCAGACTAGAAACGAAAGTAGAAAGGAAAAAAAAGTAGTTGCTACTACTACTAATAGTGAATTTCAACAGCCTAAAGGTAGAAAAAGTAAGAGTTATGCTAAGGCAGTAAATCCTTCAGCTTCAGATCCTTCTAATAAAGCTGGTAGAAAGTTTAAAGATGGTGAAACTCAAACTAGAGGCAAAAAGAATGCTGGTAAACCTAGAGCTAAGCCTACTGCTACTAATGCCTAAATAAATAATATTATAAAAATAACAATTAATTTTTTATAATATTTTAATTATTCAAATACTTATTAATATCTTCTAGATCTTCTTTTATTTTTTCTAGATTTTTTGCTTTTTTTATTACGTCTTTTAGTTCTTCTTTTACCAGCAGTCATAGTCATTCTTTCCATATCTTCTAACATTTTATTAACATAATTATCTACAACAGTTTTATTACCAGTTTTAATAAAACTAGCAGCTGCTGGTAATTCATAAATAGTTTTAATAAACTCATCATAAAATTCTTTATCTGTGTCTGTATTTTTAATTTCTTTAACATATGCTTCTCCATGTGAACGTCTTAATGGGGTAAAACCATTTGGATTTGTTTCTGTTTTAAGATTTCTTTTTACATAATCTAAAACTTGGTTATGTATTTCACCTAATGCTTCATAATTAAAATTTGTTGGATTAACTTCAACTTCTATAAAACCTTTTCTTCTTACCTTCGGTTCAGTAAAAGATATTGTAACTCTATCCATTTTAACTTTATCCATATTATCTATATATTATGTAAATAAAAAAGTGTTGCCTATATTCATTTATCTACTAAATAATAAATTGATTAAAAGAGCTTAAAGACTACTTACATAACTATAGTAATAAGAACAAATAATAATTATAACAATGTCTAACGTCAGTGCCGTAAATAACGCTAATACCAATACTTCTAACTCTATTGACTTCAAGAGTATTCTTGATACCCTATCTTTATTTAAACTACAAATTACTACTTTACAGCAACAGCTAAAGGTTTTAGAAAAGAACGTAAAGAAGGAAATTAAAAAGAGTGATAAAAAGGTTAAAAAAAATAAAAACAGTACTGCTACTAGTAATGAAGGCAAGGTAAAAGCACCTTCAGGTTTTGCTAAACCTACTAAAGTAACTAGTGAACTTTGTAGTTTTTTAGGAAAGCCAGAGGGTACAGAGGTAGCAAGAACAGAGGTAACTAAGGCAATTGTAGCTTATATTAAAGAGAATGGGTTACAGGAGAAAAATGCAGAATCAAAGACTAGAATTGTTCCTGATGATAAGCTAAAGACTTTATTAGCAATTGATGATAGTGAAATTCCTGATTTAACATATTTTACAATTCAAAAATATATGAATAAGCATTTTTACAAGGCTACTAATAATAAAAAACAACTACAAGTAGCTACAACTGATAATTAAATTAATTTAGAACATTATATTTATAAATAGTAAATAAATCATATTCTTTATAAATAGTACAATCATACATCAAAGAGTCATTAAGAATTTTAGCATAATCATCTAAAAAAAGGTCACATTCAAAATTACCTTTAATTTTTGAAACCCAAATAGTAGAACATATTGGTAAATAACGCATATAAATTTGCTTACCGCCAATAATAAATATTTTTACAAGATGATTTTTATTATCTACTGTTTGTTTATTTTGAATTTTATTCAAATACTTAAATTTTTCTAAATAAATTTCAGGACAAGACATAATTTGATGATAAAAGTATTGATTATCAGTAAAAATAACATTGTAAGATTTTTCCTTATAAAGTTCGCTATAATAGGCATATCTACTAGTAATAACAATATTTAGACGATCTTTTAAAGGGCGATGTTTTTCAGGTATAGATAAAAAAGTATTAATACCCATAACAACAATATGACCTAATGTAGTAGTTCTAAAAAAATCCATTTCATCTTTAATAGACCAAGGTAAGACACCATCTTTAGAAATACCATTTTTTTCATCAAAAGCAACAATTGCTTCAATACTAATAGAATTGTTCATACTTACTATGTATTTAGTTTATTTATATTATAAATAACCTAAATATTATATATAATAAATTAAAATATTAAAATGTTGTTAGAAAAAAGAAGATTGTTAGAAGAAATGAATAATAAATTATTTACAAATATAAGTCAAACTAACAAAATCATTTTTGTTTATACAAAGCCTAAAGTAGGATCAACTAGTTTAGTTACATCATTACGTCTTTTTGCAACAACCCAATTTGTTACTCTACATATTCATGATGAAGAAATGTTAAAAGTAATTTGTAACTTAGATAGTAATAATAATATAACAATAAATGAAATAATAGAATATAATAAGTTAATAGGTAAAGATGTATATGTAATAAATGTATATAGATCACCAATTGAACGTAAAATATCGGCTTTTTTTGAAAAAATAGGTTCATATCATTTTAATAATACAGATGAAAAAGTAAATAATTATCAATTAGAACGTGTAATAAAGCGTTTTAATTCTATTTTTCCACATATAGCTAATGGTGATAATTTGTTAGATTATTATAATATACAAAATAAACCAACACAATTTGCTTATTATAATAAGTATAATTTAATAATAGAAAATGGAATTAAATATATAAATTTAAGGCTAAAAGATTCTAATCAATGGTCACAAATTCTAACAAAATTATTAGGAACAGAAATACATGTAGTAAAGGACTATGAGTCAAGTAATAAAGTAATTAAAGATATTTATCAACGTTTTAAAAATGAATATAGAATACCATCAAATTTGTTAGATTTAGTAGCAAATGATAGTTATTTAAATTATTATTATAGTCCACAAGAAAAACAACAATATATTAATGAATGGAGAACTAAATCAGTTAATAATCAATTTATATATATGACAGAAAGTGAGTATAAATTGTATGAAGAAATAACAATTGAAAATAGTCATTTAGATTATATACAGACAAATCATTATTTAGATGATGGGTGTATTTGTAAAGCTTGTAATATAAAACGTGAAAAGGTATGTAGTTATATAAAAAGTAATTTACATAATATAGATAATAATTTAATAAAGGTATTGCATGAAGATGCGTCAACAGAACTAATGACATCACGTATAAAAAAAATAAATCAAATAAATAAAGCAATAAGTCAATTGCCAAATAAATACAATAAAGGACGTAAGGATTTTAATAGAGAGATGAAAAGTGTTGTGAAAATGGGTAAATGAAGCAACTAATTAAATAAAAGTAACCCCATTAAAGTTCTTAAAATGTCTTTAAATACTTATATTTAATAATAGTTAAAAGTACTTAAAGATAATATTATAATACTATTATAAAAATGTCTGAACTAAAAGTTAACAGTAGCATTACTAAAATTCCTAAAATACAATTTGAAAATAGTGTATCTGAAAAATATAATTATAAATTATTATTTGAAGGCGAAAATAGAAGATTTTTATATAATAATATAAAATGGCAAAATATTATTGAACATATTACTTGTGCTACTTTTAAATATATTATAGATACTATAAAAGTTGATGACTTAATTAAAAAAAATGATGAAATAAAGGCATCTAAAGAAAAATCAAATTCTTGTGCTTATAAAGGATATAAGATTTATGATAAGATTTGTTTAAATTTTGATTTTTTACTATTAGAAATTGTAAATAAAACAATAGATGAATATAATAGTTTTTACAATAAATATATTGGTAAAGCTAGATTATATGAAATTCTTATCAGAAATTACAAACTTCGTAGTTTAGAACTAACAAATTTATTTTCTTACCATAATTTATTAGGATTACAATATTTAATATTAATTGATTATTATTATCAACAACTACCCTTATTAAATGTTGTATATTATAAAACGGATGGTGAAGAACACTTACGTTATGATTTAAGTGTTACTCTTGGTACATCATCTGATGTAGTTAATTTATTAGATAAAATTAAGCCATATTTAAATAATGATAGTAAAGAAATTTATGAAGAAGTATATGAAGTTCCATGTAATTTGTATAATTTCTTTAAAGAAACTAATGATAAAAGAAATTGTAGAATAGAAATTGAAAAATGCTATAATTAAATTAATATATTTTGTCAGTTTAACTACAATTTGTTAGTTAATCGTCATTCAAATATATATTTAATTAAAAATTATTTTACTTTATATTTTAAATAGTATTTATAGATTGACCTCATCCTGCACGTTGATAAAGCTTAGTAATAACAGGCTCTGACTTTTTTTCAACTGGATAGCCTCCAGCTCCTCCTCAACCAGCATGCTGGTGAAGACCACCTTGTTGGCGACTAATACTAGCATGCTGATGTCGTTTTTTATTTCTTTTTGTTAACTTTTTTCTGTTTAATCTTTTTTTACTATGTTTATATTTACCACCAATATAATTATCTGGTAGTTTACCTAGTTCGTATCTAACATAATTATTATCATCTTTAAAGACAAAATTAATATCATATTGATTATTTAAATACTTTTTAAAAGCATTTACAAAATTAGGATTGTTAGAATAGGTAGACCATAGTTCTTCACCTTTAGCTATACTTTCTTTTACACCTTCAAAACATTTATCATCATTAAAACAAGCATTTTCTATTTTTGCTAATATTGCTTTTTGTTTTCTACTAATATTTTTATTAAAATCTTCTTTATATTTTGTAATAATAATATTTTGTTTTTCTAATTTTATTAGTTGTCTTAGTTTATTTAAAATATCTATATTATATTGATTATCATCAAAAAAATTATGATTTTCTATAAATAATTTTATTTCAAAATCATTTAAAAGTTTTTTAAATTCATTATTATTATTATTTACATCTAGTTCATTTTTAAGTAAATTATATAATTGTAAGTTCTTTAAAAATGTATCCATATTATTTATTTTACTAGTTCTATTAATAGTATTTTCAAATTGGTTTTGAGTTGCTACACTTATAGGACTTATATTCATTTATATAATATATTAATAAAAAATTATTTATTAATATATTAGTTATTAAATTAATTATGTTAAACTATCTGTAAACGTATCTTCTTCTTTAGATGTTCTTCATCATTAAACAAGAATAATTTATAGTTTCGTTTAGTATAATTATCTATATTTTCTCTTAATGTAATTCGAGATGATAATTTTAATTCAGGTAAGTAAACTATATATTGATATAGTCCATCATTTCTTTCTAACTTATCAAAACAATAACCATCATATAGCTTTTCTAAAACATTAGGGTTATTAACGCATGTATCTAATAAACTACATTCACATTGAACACGTCTAATTGCACGCATAGTTATATTTATATATTCTAATTCACTTAACCATTTATTATAAAATTCATATGCTTTGTCTGATAAAGTTAACATATTTTTATTTTTTTGAAATTGTATCATATTTAACAAATCCACTAGTCGTCTAATTGGACTTGTAATATGTATATATGAATCTAATGACATCATTTCATGTCGTAATTCACTTATATTTTCTATTTTTGACATATTAATATATTGGCCAGCTGAACTATTCCAAATTGTTATAAATCTAGATACATCTTCTGGCAACTCACTAGGTAACATAACTTCACCTCTTACATTTATAGTTGATGATCTAAATATTCCATTATTACTTAGTAACATTTCAGTAGCTGAATAGAAGTTCATTAATATCATCAAATAACAGACCACATCATGACTATTTTTAATGCCATTTAAGTATTTGAATTGTTTAGCTAAATGTTTACTTACATTCATCAAGGTAGAATAATTTGTGTCTTTTAATAATGCAGATTGTTCATAGGTATAATTTTTATAAACTCTAATTAAACAGTTTCTAAAGTTGTGACATATTATGGTGCCACCTTCTCGCATATCAACAACTAAATCAAGTGCAAATGCAAGCCTATCTTTATTTTCTTGTAGCGAACAAAGACAATCTGATAATAAAGTTGGTAGCATAGGTCGTTTGCGATCTGGTAAATAAATTGTAGAAATTCGCTTAGAGAAACTATCCCATAAGTCTAGCGAGTCAAGCCACAAAGTTACATTTGAAATATAAATTGATAGCAAAATACGTGTGTCAGATATAGATTTAACACTAAAACCATCATCATAATCTAAACTATTTACAGGGTCAATAGTAAATATTTGCCAACTTGAATCAGTGCGGTCTTCAATGTTATTATATTCAGTTGAAATTTTGTTAATAATATCATCATGTGTTTTATTTTTTAATGCACTAGTAGTAGCCTTAGTAAACTTTTGAATAGATGCATTTAAGCTTTTACAATATAATTGATATTCATAAAAACTATCTAACTTGTCAACCGAACCAATGACATTTGTTAGCATACCTTGCGGATGAATAGCAAACCAATTTGTCATCTTAATAGTAACATATAAGTTTGTTAAAACCTTTGAAAATCCTAATTCTTTAATATCATATGGAATAATAAAAACTGGTAATCTAACATCATCAGGAATACATTTATACAATAACTTATTAGCCTTAGAAGTTTTATCTCTACCATAAGTTTTATTGCCCTCAAGCACTAAAACAGCAGGAATATTTTCGCTTATTCTTACTGTTGAATGAATAATATCAATATTATTTTCATAATTAATAGTGAATACATCATTATTAAAAAGTCTTTCTTTAATTGGAACAATAAAAGGAAGTTCAGTCTTTTCAAGTGTTAAAGTGTTATAAAAGGACCATGATGAGTAGTTCCGGTCGTCAACCATAATTTTATATGTCATAATTATTAATCTGTATTAATTGGTGTATTTGTAATAGGTAATTCGTCTATGTTAGATACACTTATATTTTCAGATTTTATTTCAACTTTATTTTCTTTATTACTCTCTTTAGTATCATAATTAGTAGAAGTATTATTAGATAAATGTGAAATGTCAATTGTCTTTGCTATTTTTCTATCAATATTTTGTGTTTGTAACGCATATAATGCAATATGATTACTAATAGCAATATTATTCATATATGTTCTATATTTTAACGACGCAATACATGAATTATCGCCAAGTTTAAATGAATACCACCAATATGCTGGTATATATAAAAATCTGCCAGGTGTTAAAGTTATCTCTAAACATTTAATTTTATCAAAATCTGCTTTGTATTTTTCAGAAGGAGTCCAAGGATTAATTGGGCTTCTAAATTCAAATGCTTCATAATCTTTAATTGGGCTTAAATATTTGCTACTAATTGGTGGTGATAGCTTAATTTTTACTGACCCTTGAGTTACCGTGTAAAAATTACGGTAATTTAAATCGTATCTAAATGGTAACTCTGTTCCTTCAGCACCGAATATGATATCATAGCTACAATTTGAGACCAAAGATGGTCTTAAAAATTCGTCGTTATATGACATATTTTTAACGGCACCTGTTTCAATTAAAAAGTCTTGATTGCCTTCACTAAAGTAAATAGAACTCTTATCATTTAAAAATAATTTTACCCCTACATGAAGTGGTAAAGGAACAAAATCAGTATTACTAATATCTTTAATTTTAACTTCAAAAACAGGATAATTATCTAACAAATATGTACTGTTAATAGTATTTAAAATTTTATAATGTTCTTCATCAAAATCAAAAATAACTGGTTGTCGAAGGTCACAAATTTCTTCTAACTTGGCTTTACTTACTTGATCTATTTCATATATTTCTAATTCATTAGAAATTTTTAAATGAAATTGGATATGAAGATAAAAAAATAAAATAATACAAAAAATAAAAAAACCGATTAACATATCCATAACGTCCATAGTAACTAAATAATAAATATAATATATTATTATTTATGTAACGAACTAACAAATCTTTATTCTTCATCAACTTTTGGAGCCATAAAGAACATAATATTACTATTTGCTCCTAAATCATATTTAATTCTTAATGGATTAGAAGCACCTATACTTAATTGTACATTTTGAACTAATTTGTTAGTTAAACACATTTTATGAATATAATTTAAACTATATGACAAATTAATTTTTTCACCTTCACAAATAGCAAATTCTTTTAAATCATCTATATTAATATTAACTTTCATTTCACCCATATCACCTTTTGCTTTCATTTCTATTTCTTCTTCACTACATTTAATATCTAAATTTTCACCAAATATAATTAACTGAGATGTTAAATCTATTAATTGTTTACAACTAATTGTAATTTCAGCATCATATTCAACTTCTGGAATATCTAACAAATCATTTTCTAAATCTAACAAAGGAATCTTAAAATATCTATTATATTCTCCCTTTACATTTTCATCATTTATTAAATTAATTTCTAATCTATCCGGGTCTTCTTCATTATAATATAATTCTAATATATTACCATCTTGGATTCTAGATATAATAGCATTAATACAAGTACAATCAACACTTAATTCAATTTCTTCTACTAGCGAAGCACCGTTTTTAAGCGAAGCACCGTTTTTAAGCGAAGCACTGTTTTTAAGCGAAGCACCGTTTTTAAGCGAAGCACTGTTTTTAAGCGAAGCACCGTTTTTAAGCTTATCAGATGATTCAATATCATATTTATTAAACCAATCTCTCTGAATAGTAATATCAAATAAACATACATGTGCTTTATCCATACCTTGAATATAAAGTCTATCAATATCAAATCTTAAAGTAACAGCTGACGTACAAGCCTTTAATAGCTGAAACATAGCAATAAACATATCAATCTTCTCCTTATTTACTAAAGCAATTCTCATCTTTTAACTAATTTATTATTTTATGTATATATAGCAATCTATTTTAATATACTAAATCTAACATATTAAAATATTAATTCAATTTTTTTATTTACATTGTTAAATCGGTTAAATCTAATTTGCCATTAGTAACACCTAATATATTAGAATCAATTTCATCTAAACTTGTAAAGCCTTGAACTTGTTCTACTTCTTCATTATTCTCATTTTCTTCATAAACTAATTCTCCATTAGTAAGTTCACTAACAATATTTTGTAGACCAGCTAATTCACCTTTAAGCACATTCATTTCTTCAAATAAACTTGTTAGTTGTCCATTTAATTCTTTAATATCTTTTGTATTAGCCATTGATGCATTTTTAAGAGTAATAATACTAGGTTTAATTAGTTCTACTTGTTGTTTTAATGTACTAACATCTGAACCAGAAGAATTAGTAATAGTACCTCTCTTTTCAAGTGATTCTAAACGAGCAACAATACCTTCAATTACACTATTATCTAATTCACCAGTAGAAATAATACTGTTACCAGTTGGTAATCCACCTTCTAAATGTAATTGTGCAAAAGCTGTTTCTAATTTACCAAGACGTAAAGTAATAAGAGTAATAGCTTGTGCTACAGTTATTCTACTATTACCATTTTCATCTAATAAATTGTTATTAGCTTTTTGATTGGCTGCATATTGTTGTCTATCTTGTGCTTGTTGATGGGCAACATGTTGTCCAGCAAGTCTACCAGTAGGCATATTAGGTCTTTGGGCTTGATTAAAAGCTTGGGCGGAGTTAATAGAGGGTTTAGGTCCGCCACCGGGGCGTCCACTATCAGGAGGTCCAGCTCTTCTTCTTTGGGCAGCAGCAATACTAGCACTCATCTATTTTAGATTATAAATATTATTCCTAAATTCTTTCTACAATATTTACGCACTTATTTTATTCTTTCTAGATTTGTTATATTTTCTTTTTTCCTTTAAGCTTTTTCTTTTTTTAGATTTGTTAGATTTTCTTTTTTTACCTTTGTTATTACCACCCATCATTAAAACTTTATAAAAAGGTGCACCTTGCCCAATAGGTTTATTATTAATAAATCTTCCTTTACTTAATTCATTAAATAATTTATAAATCATATTAGGATCTACTATTCGAATTTCACTTAAATTATTTTCAAAAAATGATTGATAACTACCTTTAATATATTTTTTATTATATGGAACTATAAATAGTCCATCTATAATAAAATTATAAAGAGCAAAAGTATCTTCTAACATTTCAGTATCATAATTAACATATTGTAAATCTATTAATTCTTTATGTAATTCATTTAATTTATTTAAGCATTTTATAAATTCGCTTAATAAAATAATACGTGTTATAGGCATTCTTTTACCAATATTGCCACTTGACCAAGAATCACAAATAATAATATAATCATTATATCTATGTATAAATGAAAAATGATAAACATCAATATTTGTTCTTGTATTTGTTATTGTGAGTAAGTATGAGGTGTTGTTTTTAAACATTTCTTTATTATCAGAATCATTGTATTGTATATACCAATATTCAGGTAATGTGCCTATATTAGGAATATCTACATTATAATATTTAATTAAATCATTTATAGTTGTTTGATATAAATAAGAATCCTCCGCATAATATGTAAATAATTTATAAAAAACCATAGCAATATTTTCAATATAATTTTGCTTAGGCATATTATTATCTAATTTTAATGTTTTATAAGTGTCTTTAAATTTATTAAAATCTTCATCTGAAATTAAGTTATAAAATACAAATAAAAATGGGGCAAATTGGCCACAACATACCCATCCTCTATTAAATCGTTTACAGTTACTACATATATAACTTAAATTATTAGTTATATATTTTGATATCAAATTTACATTATTTGCTTCTATAAATGAATCACTGATGTTTTCTAAATCACAAATAGAGTTAGTAACTACAATATTTACACCACTTTCTTCATTATTTAAACTATCATCTTCAACAACATTTGTTTGTAAAACAGCTTTTTCAACTATTTTTTTTATATCATAATTACTACTAAATGGAATATAATATTCAAATTCAAAAGTATTTTTAGAATTAAATGCTAATTTTAGTTTATTACATACCCTAGTAGATGGTGTCTGATTTAAAACAGGTAATTCTGGTAATGTAGGTGTATTTTTAACATTAACAACATCAATTGGAACATTTCTTAACCATAAACCATTATATAATAATTGTCCATTTCGAAATAATTTACCAAAACCATGTGTTTCTGAATTATCTAATTCGCCTATATAAATGTCACCTTGTTTTATATATTCAGAATAATTCTTAATAAAGTTAACAGTAATATTTTTACCAGTTACATCATTTTTAAATAATTCATCACTATTTACAGTTTTATTATCATAATTTCTATTCATATATATTATAAATATAAAATTTAAATACTTATAATACTAAATTATTTAAGCTACCATTTCCATTTTAATAACATCATGTGAAATATAATTTAAAACTTCAAAGTCATGTTCAGTATAATCATTAATATTTTCTTTAACACATTTAATATTAACTGTTGGAAAAGGATATGGTTTTCTATTTAAAATTTCTTTCATTGGTTCAATATGTTGTTCATAAATATGACAGTTACCTTCATAATGAATAAATTCATAAGCTTCTAATCCACAATGTTTTGCTAGAAGGTGTGTAAGAAATGAATATGATGCTACGTTAAAAGATTTTCCAAGTGCTTCATCTGTTGATCTTTGATAGAGAGCACACGATAATTGGTTTCCATTATGCACGTTAAATTGAACAAAACAATGACACGGGGGAAGACAAGCTTGGTCTAACTGTTGAGGGTTCCACGAGGTCATAATTAAACGGCGACTAGTTCGTTGACTAGGGTCTTTAAGGGCATCAATAATTTGTTGTAATTGGTCAACACCTTTTGGCTCCATTAAGTAATAATCTTTGGTTGGGTCATCAAGTGGCAACTTTTCGGCAGCCTTTTTTTCAGCACGGGTAATATAAGGTGCGTTAAAATGTCGCCATTGATAACCGTATGGACATCCAAGCTCATCAACTTCATAATGCTGTAATCCACGACTATCTAAAAACTCGCGCGACCCATTGGCGTCCCAAATGTGGACATTTTGTGCCTTTAAAATGCGATTATCCATATCACCTTTAATAAACCATAATAGCTCACGTAAACAAGTTTTCCATGCAGTTTTTTTAGTTGTTAAAATAGGAATTTTACCACCTTGAAGAGAAAAACGCATCATAGAACCAAAAACAGATTTAGTTCTACCATTACGCCCTTCTTCCCAAGTACCATTATCTAAGATATGACGAATCAAATTTAAATATTGCTCTTCTTCTTGATTTGATTCAACAACTTTATCATTTAAAGCCATATTTTTCATTTCATCTTCAATAGTAGACATAATAATATATTATATTTAGTAATCTTTAAGTTATAAATTTAAACAAATATATATAACAAATTAATTTATTAATTTCTTCTTATAGCGTATATAAGAACAATGGAAAGTTTAACAGAATTATCAAAGGGAAGTACTAATCCTGGGTTTTTTAAGCATGTTTTTAATTTTGATGATGATTCTAAAGAAGATATGATGAATATTATTCAATATGCTTTAATTGCCATCATTCCTGTAGTAATTTTAAATAAATCTATGCAAAAGTTAGTTCCAGAGGCTGATGATGAAAAACCAAGTGCTGTTATTTTAGCCGAAGTTTTAGCACAAGTAATTGGAATGTTTTTAGGTATTTTAATTATTCATCGTATTATTACTTATATTCCTACATATAGTAAGGCAAAATATGTTGATTTTAGTGTAACTAATATTATTTTAGTAGGTTTAGTAATTACATTAAGTTTACAGACAAAATTAGGTGAAAAGGTAAGTATTTTAGTAGATCGTATTAATGAACTATGGGAAGGTCCTTCAGATGATAAAAAGAAGAAAAAAAAGAATAACAATAGTTCTGTAAGAGTAAGTCAACCAATTAGTCAAGGTCAAATGACACAACAAATGGCAGTAAGTTCACAAGGTACAACATCAATTAGTCAACTACCAGTAACACAGTCTATGCCAGATTATAATAATATGTATCAACAAGATACTACACCATTAGTAGGTGCTGCTAGTCCAGGTATGGGAATGGATGGTTCAGGAGTTATGGCTGCTAATGAAGGAGGTGCTTTTGCTTCTCCTTTTGGCTTAGGATGGTAAGTATAGCTACTATTAAGCTATATTTATTAACAATAGATAAAAAAATGTAATAGTAAATAATTATTATAACTTTTTAACCCATTTATCAATTGCATTATAACCTTCAAAATCATTATCTTTACTAACTTCTACAAAATTATTATAGTCTATTAAATTTTTAAATTGTCTATTAGTATTATTAGAAAAATAAACTTTGTATATATTTGGTTCAAAATGATTCAATATATTCAATAAAAGTAGTATTTATAACTCTAGTATTTGATAAGTTAATATAACGTGGTATTTTATCTAAAGAACTGATTTGTTGGCTAATATTGTTATTCCAGCGATATAATAAAATTGTCTGAAATAATACACATGTAAAAGTAGTTATTGTATTAAAATTTATATTATTTAGTAACATTTATAATTATATTATAAATATGTTTTTTAAGTAATTATAAAAAAAATTTAAATATTATTTATTAATTAAATATAATTAATAAATGAACAAAGTAGAGTTGTTAGATAAGGCATTAGATAATGACCAAAATGATTCAATATTGTCATTAACTAACAAAAAGATAACAGAAATGAATTTACGTATAATTAAGGAGCTTGGGTTTAAAAAAGAAGATACATTACTTTATGTTAAAAAATTAAAAGGTTATCGATATATAGATGAAATTAAAGATATACGTGTTGGTGGATTTTTAAAATGGATACCAATAAATGAAAATAATGAATATTTACCATTACATTCAGGAGGTATAATTTGTGATATAAAGTTAACAGATAATGGAACATTTATAGCTTGTAAAAACTTTGCAGGTCGATTTTATCAATTTAAGTTTGATGACGCATTAATATTTCAAAAGTTGTCAAATCAAGAGCAAGTAATATTGTCAGCATTAGATCATTTAGCTAATTAAATAAAGCAATGAACCCCCATAAAATATGTTAATTTGTCTTTAAATTAAAATAAATATAAATAATATATTATTTTTTAATAATAATAATATATAATAAATGTCAAACGGTTCATTTTGGTATGGTAAATCAATTGGTTTTCCTGGATTTCTTTATAAACAAAATACTGGTGTATCATGCAGAAAATCAACTAAATTTATTCCTGGTGGTAGTGCTGTTTCAAATACTTATCAAGATGTAAACAATAAATATAAAGCTGGTAACTCTGGTATTGGTGGCCAAAGTATTGCCACTAGACGCGCTAAAAATCGCCTAGCAGCTACATGTGTAACTAGTAATAGTCCTTTACCTTGCGGCAGATTTTATAACCGTTTAGGCTTATATGATAATTACACTAGTAATCCTAATGGGTTTCCTTTACAATATTATGCACCTTCTTTAATAAATAATATAAATAATTATAATCCAAATATTCATATTTAGATTTATTAAAATTTATTTATTATATTAATATATAATATAATAAATGGGATTCAATGCTTCTCTAAGAACTCTTCGTCTTTCCACCAATGGTGGTAGAACTTATCAAAGTATGTTAGCTAGTGCTGTTGGTGGTGCTGGTAGTGTTCGTAGAATTTATGGATATGCTAGAAAAACCAACCCAGAATTTAATGCTTACCAATTTTATCTTAACTACATTGTTAAGTAAATTATATTTTATTAACTAATTAATTTAATAAAATATTATTCGACAACTGCAGGATTCGAACCTACGCGCACATTATGCAGCGGATTAGTAATCCGACCCCTTAACCACTCGGGCAAGTTGTCATATAACATAAAAAGAAAATATTTTTGTATTTTTAACGCACTTTTTTAGTTATATTTACTTTTCTTTTTTTTCCCTTTTGCTTCGCTAAACAAGTAAACGCACCTCTTTTATAACCCTTTTTAGTAAATATTGATTTACTACAAATTGCTATTGCTTTAGCCTCATCTTTCTTATTAATTGTTTTTATACATTTACATAATTTAGTAGCCATAATGTCTTCTGCTTTTTCCTTAATTTGTTTGTTAGAATTTGGTATTGATATATTATAAAAATCCAATATGTTTTTATAATCTTTTAATAATAATTTAGCAGACATTACTTACTTATTATAGTCTTAGTATACACAAAGAATATAATTTTTTGTATTATTAATTATATCCTTTTAATATATGAATAAAATAGTTGTATTTGACTTAGATGAAACCCTAGGTTATTTTTCTGAATTAGGAATGTTTTGGTATGCAATTAATTCATATATAACTAACAAGAAATTAGATTATAGCCTAACACAATGCGATTTTAATAATATTCTTGATTTATATCCAGAGTTTTTGCGACCAAACATTATTAATATTTTACTTTTTTTAAAACAAAAACGAAAATCTAACAAATGTAATAAATTAATGATTTATACTAATAACCAAGGACCACCTGGATGGATTGACCATATTAAAAAATATTTTGAAGACAAAATTAGCTACAAATTATTTGACCAAGTTGTGGCAGCATTTAAAATTAATGGTAAAAAGATTGAAATGTGTAGAACAAGTCATGCTAAATCTCACTCTGATTTTATTAAATGCACTAAAATACCTGATACAACTAAAATTTGTTTTTTGGATGATACACACTATCCTGATATGGAAAATGAAAATGTATATTATATTAATATTAAACCTTATACATATAATTTAGATTTTGACACTATTCTTAGTAGATTTTCAAATACTAATTTGTTAGAACATGTAATAACTAACAAAACAGATTTTTATAATTTTTGTAAACAATTCATGAAAAAATATGTTTATACTTATAATGCTAAATCTAAAGTAGAACAAGATGTTGATATTGTTTTGTCTAAAAAAATTATGACACACTTACACGACTTTTTTAATAAATTTCATTGTAATAAGTCTAAAAAAAATATTAAACGACGATATAATAAAACTATTAAACAACTGATTTAATATAATTTTTTATTTGACTTAAATATGTTATTAATAAATCTGTTATTGCAGTTGTAGATAACAAGAAAACACCAGCACTAAATGATATTTCCTTATCTAATTGACTAAATTCTAGTTTTCTTAATGGATTAAATCTAACAATTAAGAATAAAGAAACATATAATTTAATGTAATAATGTAATTGTTCTAAGTATTGTGGTGCACTAGCTAGTAAACCAAAAGCTATTAAAAAATATAGAAAATATGACACATAAACTACAAATGTAAATGCGTTATATTGAAATTCATATACTTTCATAATATTATAATATATTATATTATAATATATTATAATATATTATAATGAAACTATTACTTATTGATAATAGAGTTCAAGATGTTACATTTGTAACTAATAACCTTCTTAGTGAAGTTTATAGTATTGTTTTTGACTTTAATAATGATACATTTGAATCATTAATAGAAAAAATTAGTCAAAATAATTATAAAAAGTTTGATTCCGTAGGTATTTTTCAAGAAAACTTTGAAACATCAGAATATCAGATACTTAACTCTTTTGAAAAAAGCATTTTATTTGGTGTAGAAATAGCAGATCCAACATTAGATAGTTGGAAAGAATATATTCAGTTAATTAAATATTTAAAATATAATTTAGAAATAAATAATATTGATTTAATGGGATGTAATATTGGTTCAAGTCAAGACTGGAAATATATTGAAAAATATTTAGAGAACACTTTTAATATTAATATTAATTCTTCAATAGATATAACTGGACAAGGTGGAAATTGGATTTTAGAAGAAGGTAATTTAGATTTAGTAGGAAGTTATTTTATAGAAAATATTAAAAGTTATGGTTGGTCTTTAGGACAGAATGCTAGTAATACATATGTAATTACAAAAGATAATAAATTATACGGAACTGGTAAGAATGTTGGCGAATATCCATTTTATATTTCGTTATCATCATTCAGTAAAGTTTTAAATATTATAGGAAATATATTAAAAATATCTTGTGGTTCTAATCATACAGCAATGATATTATCAGATGGTTCATTATGGACTACTGGTTCTAATAGTAGCGGACAATTAGGAACAGGTAATACTATTAATAGTACTTATTTTGTTAAAGTATATACACCATCAGATGGAATAACTGTAACAAGTGTATCTTGTAGTTCTAGTAATACAGCAATAATATTATCAGATGGTTCATTATGGACTACTGGTTATAATAGTACCGGACAATTAGGAAGAGGTAATACTACTAATAGTACTTCTTTTGTTAAAGTATATACACCATCAGATGGAATAACTGTAACAAGTGTATCTTGTGGTTATAGTCATACAGCAATGATATTATCAGATGGTTCATTATGGACTACTGGTGATAATAGTACCGGACAATTAGGAACAGGTAATATTACTTCTACTACTTCTTTTATTAAAGTATATACACCATTAAATGAAATAACTGTAACAAGTGTATCTTGTGGTTCTTATCATACAGCAATGATATTATCAGATGGTTCATTATGGACTACTGGTTCTAATAGTAGCGGACAATTAGGAAGAGGTAATACTACTAATAGTACTTCTTTTGTAAGAGTTTATGATATAACTGGAACTGAATTTATATCAAATACAATGATATTATCAGACCAAAAAACACTTACTATTACTATACCTGTTACAGGAAATTTTAATATTTTACCTGTTACAGGAAATTTTAATATTTCTAATAAAACTTATTTAACTAACATAATAATTGATTTATCTTCTGCTATTACTAATACTAATGTTATCGGTGGATTTACATATAGTAGTTCTAATCCATTAATTGTTTCTATTTCTGGTAGCACAGCTACAATTAATGGTGCTAAACCAGATGGAGTTACTATTATAGCTACACCAATTAATACAACTAATTATATAGGAACTTTAACAACAACTTTTAATATTAATAAAGCAATTCCTACTATTATAACATCATTAGACATTTCTACAGAAAAAATATATGGTGATATGCCATTTACAATTAATTTTCCAGTATCAAATAATATAGAATCTACATGGAGTTTATCAAGTTCTAATACTTCTGTAGCAACCATAGATAGTAATATAATAACAATTATTAAAGATGGAATTACTTATATTACTGCTACACAAATAGAAAGCACTAATTTTGTTAGTTTTACAACACCACAAGTTCAATTAGTAATTAATAAATGTACATCTAATAATCCATTAGTTTTACAGACAACTGAACAATTATTATACACAATACAAAATACAACAGCAGCTTATATTAATATAAGTCAAAATATAACAAATATTTCAAAATTAACAAATAATGCAAGAAATAAACGTTCTATATTAATAAAATCTATAAATAAAACTATTAAAATAAGATTATAATTTTTAAATTTATTTAATAACTAATATTATTATTTTAGTTGTTAAATTATATTTTATTTACTATAAGTAGCTAATGTTCTAGCACTAGGATCATCTGATAAAATATATTTTGGCATCCAATAATATGGTAATATCTCATCGCAATCAGGATAATATGATAAAAACAAATCTTTATAATATGTCTTTTCTTTATCTTTAATAGTTAAATCTGTTCTACTACTATATTCTGGGATAGTATTAACGTATTCTTGAATTATTTGATAAAGTGATTTTCCTTGATTTGATACACCATCACTAAATGCCTCTTTCTTTCTAAATAGTACTTCATCTGGCAACAAATACATGTTTTTAAATGCTTCTCTAATTAAATACTTTTCCATCTTTTTACCATTAAATAAGTTGTGGTTTCGTAACTTTAGTGGAATAGATAAATAATAATTTACAAAACCCTTATCTAAAAATGGTGTTCTTGGTTCTAATCCATGTGAAGAAATACATTTATCTGAACGTAAAACATCAAATAAATGAATATCATGTAATAATCTTCTTGTTTCTTTATCAAATTCAATACTATCTGGACATGAACTCATATATAAATATCCGCCAGCCAATTCATCAGAACCATCTCCATTAAAAATAACCTTTGCTTCAGAGTTTTTTGAAATATATTTACCTAACAAATAATTACCTATACTTGCTCTAACAGTAGTAGTATCATATGATTCAATTGCTTTAATTACTTCTGGAATTGATTCTAACATTTCTTGTTCTGTAACTAAAATTTCTGTATGATTAGACTTAATATAGTTAGCAACTTGTTTAGCATATACTAAATCAGTAGAACCAGGTAAACCAATACTATATGTTTCAATAGGAGTTGTATTACCAAGTTCTTTACTAATATGTGACACTAATGAAGCAATTAGGCTACTATCTAATCCACCTGATAAAAGACAAGCAATAGGTCTTTCAGTTGTTAAAACACGTTTTTTAACAGCATTTATTAGATGCTTTCTAATACCATTTAAATATTCTTGGTAAGTATATTTTACATCATCTAAATCAGTGTATGCAAAAGCAGGACTATAATATTTTTTAAAAATTAATTCATCTACAAAATTACATCCACAATTTTCAAAACATTTATTTTTATTATTTATTTTAGTATAATGACCAGGAGGAAATTGATCAACCCATGTATCATCATTTAATAGCATTTTTAATTCAGATGAAAAACCATATTTAAAATCACTACTTGTATAAGAATAATATAATGGTCTAACACCATATGGATCACGTGCTACAAATATTTCATTTTTATTATTATCAATTAATACAAAAGCAAATACACCATCTAACATAGTTAAAGCTTGTTCAATACCATATTTTTCAACTAAATAAATAATTACTTCACAATCTGATTGAGTTTTTCCTTGAATACCCATCATTTTATATAATTCTTTATAGTTATAAATTTCACCATTACAAATAAGACTATAACCATTAATATGAAAAGGCTGATTAGATTCAGAGTTAAGACCATTAATTGCTAATCTATGAAAACCTAAAATATATTTATTTTCTTCATTTTGATAAATAATTGAACTTTCTGGGCCACGACCAACACCTTTTTGAAATTGTTCAGTAAATTTTTTTTTATCAATTGATTCATGATCAAACATTGCTAAAATTCCACACATTTTTATAATTATAATAAATTTGTTAGTTATATTATATTTAATAATTTGTTTTTAATATCTTTTTTTTAATATTATAAATATTTATTATTTTATTATAATATTTATAATAATAATATATAATAGTTATGAATTTAAATTTTAATGATTTTAGCGATACTTGTAATTCCCAAAAACAAAATATAATGAATGAACGCACATATAGTCGTAATATTCCCAGTCAAAAGTTACAACCTTATTTAAATTCTAGACCTGTTCTAACAAAATACTCTATCTTACCAATAGTTGACCCTAGAAAACAAATTAATGTGCCTTTAGAACAAATGGGAACATTTAATATGTCACAAACTTTTACACCAGGTACATCTTTTGGACCTTGGTCTGGTTATGCTTCACAAGTTAATGATGAAAGTATTTTAAGAAATCAAATTTATGCTTTACAAGACTGTCCACAGGCTACATATGTACCTTCATCTAATAGTGATTTATATAAATTTAATTGGACTAATAGAGGCAATGTAGGTAATCAACCATTTCCAACGCTATTTCAAAATGAAAAATTTGGTGAATTTAATCCTAATTCAGTTAATGTAGGCAACAACTTTTTTAATAACTGCACTAGACAACAAGTAAAGGACACCTCAACAAACTGTGCTTTGTAAAACAAAAGTGAAATGATTGTAAAATAAAAATAAAAATTAAATAATTAATTAAAAAGATTAACTAATTATTTATGCTTATTTATCTATGATTCGCTTTAAAAAGATGGAATACTTTCACTACTCTTAGATTTAGATTTCTTAAAACTTCTAGGTTCTTCTAGCATTTCAACAAGTTCAGTCATATCACCAGCAGGAGATTCTTTATATTCTTCAAAAACTTCTTCATATTCAGGACTTGTTTGTCTAGATTTCATGGTAATAGCCTTTGTTTTAGGACTAGTTTTTCTAGTAACACTACGAAGTGGTGCCATTTCAGCCATAGTCATACCTTTTTTAGAAGAACTACTGCTTTTTCTAATTAAATTACCTAAACTTTTAGTAGAACTTCTTGAACTACTTGATTTTTTAAAAGTTTTAACTTTAGGAGAAGCAAATTTATGAAGCCCTTTTGATCTAGCATCAGCTTTAACAGCCTTAATTTTATCTTCTAATGTAGCAATAGCTTCTCTAACTTTTTGTAGTTTTTCACTTTTAAGACCATATCGTGAAGCATATTCTTTGCCCTTAGCTTTTAATTCAGCAATATTATCAGTATATTTTTTAATTTTAGCATTTACTTGTTTTCTTAAAGCTTCCATTTTTTCATTAGCAGCAGCTCTTTCAGCTCTTTTTTTAGCATTTCTTTCTTCTTCTTTTCTTCTTCTTTCTTCCTCTTTACCAGCTTTATCTCCCTCTCTTTTAGCTATTCTTTCAGCTTCTGCTTCAGCTTTTCTTTTATCAGCTTCCTTTTTTCTAGCAGCTTCTTTAACAGCCTTAATTTGTGCTTCTAAATCAGCAATTCTTTGAGCTTCATCAGTCCCTACACGTCTTTTTAAATCATTAAGTCTTTTTTGTTCTTTAGCCATTTTTTCGGCTTGTTCTTTATCAGCTTTTTGTTGACGTTCTAATAACTTTTCAGAAGCTTTATTACAACGCTCCTTAATAATAGGCTCAATTTTAGCAATTTGTTTAGCCATATTTTCTTCAATACATTTATTAGTTACAGCGCTAATAGTTGCCATTATATATATATGTTAGATTATTTCTTTTTTTTAGTTTACTAAATAAAAGAAAATTCTTTAATATTTTAATATTTTAATAATTAAGACAATCTAACAAATTAAATTATTTTAATATAAATATATGGAATCAAACCCATTTCATCAAATTACTTTAGATTGCTTAATTAACAAAAAACATAGAGGTAAAATTTTAGGAACAAATAATGATAATAATAAAGTTAATCAAGAGGAACGAAATTTATATAGTGAAAGAGTTTTAAATTTAGCTAAACATTTGTTAGATTTATCTGCCGATACAGATGATATTTATTCTGATGTTAAAGATTCATATGAAACTTTTTTATCTTTTACTATTCAGTTCTTAAAAGATTTAGATGAAAAGGAACGTAATACTACAATAGATGATGAATATATTGATTCTTCAGAGTATACTGAAGCAGAAGAAGAAAGTCAATTACATGTAGAAGAAAATCCAGTTACTCTAGTTAAAGGACCATTTGATAATTTTATATCAGTAAAGTCATTACCAACTAATAAGAAAAAATATGGTAAAAAATAAAATAACTATATAATTTAGTAATAAATATGGTTATTAAGAGTAAAAAAAAGAATAAAGCTAGAAAATCTAACAAAAAAAATAAAAAAAATCTAACAAGAAAAAAAGATAACACTAACAATACTTTTTTAAAGGTTAAATGTAGTCCAGAAAATGAAAAAGAGAATGGCAATAAAAAAAAATTTACATGTTATACAGACGATGATCTTCATAAAATGAAACAAATTTGGAATGCTCGACATCCAGATAGACCAATAACAACAAATGATACACAAGAAATATGGCAACATTTAAAAAACTTTTTTATAAAATCATGTAATAAAGAGTCTTGTTGGATAAATAAACTAGTAAAAGGAACAAAATTTGAAAAGGATTTGTTAGATTCATTTGCTCCAGAATCTCCTAAAGAATGGAAGAAAAATCCAAATGAATGGTTGTCATCAATTGATATATTAGAAGTAATGAATCAATATGAAAAAGCATATAAATGCTTTGATTTTTTAGGTCCTAGTCCAATTGATTATGATACACATAAAATATATGGTGAATGCGTTTGGGAAGAATTATGTCATTTTAGTTTACAAGATATGATTAAACGTGGTAAATTTAAGATAGGAATATGTTTTAATTTAGATCCACATTATAAACCTGGTAGCCATTGGGTGTCTATGTTTATTAATATTAAGAAAGGTACTATTTTTTATTTTGATAGTGCAGGTGAAGCAATTCCTAAACAAATAAAAAAATTTGCTGACACTGTTATAGAACAAGGTCATCGTTTAGAAAAGCCAATTAATTTTAAGTTTGACCAAAATCATCCAGTAGAACATCAATATGGAAATACAGAATGTGGAGTATATACATTATTTTTTATAGTTCATATGTTAGAAGATAAGGTTACAGCAGAATATTTAAAGACACACATAATATCAGATAAATATGTTGAAAAATTTAGAAAAATTTATTTTAATTCGGACTTATAATCCGTACTTTTAATTCGGACTTATAATCCGTACTTTTAATCCGTACTTTTAATCCGGACAATATAAAATAATTTAAATATAATAAGTTTATAACTATTTAAAAACTTATTATTACATTTATATATTTATTAACTAAAATGGCCTTTTCTAGTCAAGATAACGTACAAATGCTTTGGGAACTTTTGTTAGATAATTTACAAGGACCTAATATACAAATTAATATGCAAAATCTACAATCTACATTTTTAAATAATGTTAAAATGTTTAATGAAAGAGAAAGAAATAATATAACATCTGCTAATTTAGTATCAGCTAATAAGCATTTCTTAAAAAATATGGTTGATATGATACAAAGACAGAAAGAACAAAATCTAACATATTTAGCAAAAGATATTCAAGCACAACGTCAAAATCAATTTGACTTACAATTACAACAAAAACAACAAGAATTTAATAATTATAATATTGTTAAAAAACCACCTATCCCTAATTTTGCTGATAATATTGACTTAGAAAATGAAAAACTTAATGCTACTAATATTAAACAAATAATAGACCAAACTGTAGCACAAAGAAATTATGATATTGATAATAATAACAATAACAATAATAAATTTAACATATTTGACAAAATAAATAATAACAAAAATAAAAAACCTTTTTTTAAGCAAATCAAAATAGATAATGAAGACTTATCTGATAAAATTATTGAAAACTCTATTGTTGATTTGGATAATAAAAAAAAACAAGTAACTTGGTTAGATCAAGAGGCAGAACAAGAACTAGAAGAAAATATTAATTTATTTATTTTAGAAAAACCATTTAATATATTAGATAAACTTAAACGAGTTTCTAATGATAATAGTAATAGTAATAGTAATAGTAATACTAATGATATTAATAATGATATAAATAATAATATAAATAATAATATAAATAATGATATTATTATAAAAATTGTTAGTTTAGAAGAAAAAATAGATGCATTAACTAATAAAATAGACTTAATTTATAATATATTAATTAATAACAATAATAGTAATAATAATAATTAAAGTTTTTCAATTTTACCTTTACCATTTACTACAACATATCTACCAATTCTAATTAATGCTACACCTGGTGTTGTTCTTGCCTGTATATAACTATCATAATCATATACCATATTATCCTGTTCATTAATTACAAATTTACGTCCAAGTCTATCTGTCATTTCTCTACCAACCCATGTTATTACTTGTTTATTTAATGTACTTACTGTATCATTTTCATCTTTAGCATAACTTGGATTATATGAAAAATCACCTGGTCTAGGATTTCCAAATGTTAAACATTGTAAACCTTCTTTTCTACTTGATTTTACATGAATAGCACAGTCTATTGATGACTCTTTTATTCCCTTTGTTAGTTGATTTGTAATACCTTCTTTTATATTAGATATTTCAAATAAGTTTTCGTCTGATGTTAATGGTCTATATGGTGCTCTACGTGATAAATCTTTTAACTTCAACTCAATAGCTATATCTGTTTCTAATTGCTCTTTTGTTAGTGTCATTAAATATATAAATACTTCTACTGTTTGTAAAGCTTGTGGTAAGTCTTGATGTGAACAAATACGACGAGCACGACCTATAACTTGTTCTACACGTACTGGATGCCAATATGGTTCCATAATATGAACGAATCTTGTATTACGCAAATTAATACCTTCTGAACCCGCAGATGTAATCATAAGTACCTTTATAATTTCACCTAAATTATTATTACTACTTATTCTACCAAGTCGTCTAGCAATATTTGTTGGAATATATTTCCATGCTCCATTATATATATTACGTATTATTTCACGTTCTTCTGCTTCTTCTGTACCTGTATAAAGAGCATATGTTGGCTTTCCTAAATCTTCCTCTGACATATCTAATTCCCAACCATCAAAACCACTGCGTTTAATTTTAAATCTAGCAAACCCATTTGCTTCTAACACCATTGTAAATATACCAATACCTTCCATAGAACGAAATTGACTATAAATTAAATGTAAACCTGGATTTTCTGGGTTTTCGATGTTTTCTAACATTTTTAAAAACTTTGGACTTAACTTTTTAAGACCATTTGGATCTGTTGCCGATAAATATACATGTTCACCACGCTTTAATAATTTTAATGCACGACTAATAGCATTTTTATATGATATATCACCTGATAATGCTAAAACTTCATCACCTTCTAACTCTTCTACTTCTCTATCCTTAGCATCTTCATCTTTTACATCGATTAAATCTAAATCAGAGAAATCTATATCTATATCTATATCAATATCTATATCTATATCTTCTTCTAGCAAAGCACTACTTTTTTCTTTTAAAACAGGAGCAGTTGAAGCAGAAGGTACAGGTGATACAAATTTTACTGTCTTTTTTACTTTTGCTTTTGGTACAATTATTTCTTCTTCTTCTTCACCAGGTGCTCCTCCTTCTTGTTCTTTTGTAATTGTTTTTATTGTTTTTTGCTTAAAATTTGAAGGCATTGGTCTCTCTATTTCAGGTGGCATTACAAAATTACATGCCATACGTGAAAATATACGATATGTTGATGGTTGGTCTCCATAAAGACCATCTGGACCAATTTTACCTTTTTTACTAAATTGTTCTGTATCACGCTCTTTTTTACGTGCATTTTCATAAATTTGAAATTGATACATACTCATTGGTAACATTTCAATAGTTGTATCTTTTACTTTATCATAACGAGGCAATAATTCTTCCTGTGCACTTCTAAAATATGATGTTAAACCCATAATACGTTTTTTAAACTTTTCAATATTTGCTACTGCACCAGTATTTTTATCAATAAAATAATTTAAAAACTCTTCTAATCTATCTGGTAATGCTAAATTAACTGTAAAAGATGTCCCTTGTTGAACTGGTTTAATATCATTACTTAATAATTTACTTACTATTTTTTTTATAAATTCTTCATCACTTATTATACCACGTTCATCTATTATTTTAGCTCCTGTTACTGGGTCTTTTCTCTCTTTTTTATCATTTGTTACACCTTTATAACCAGATGATTCTGTTACTTTACTTTCAAAACCAAATGGATTACGTGTTACTGTTAATAATCTTGATGTAGGCTGATAATCAATATAATCTACATTTTTATCAGTAACAAATAGTTGATTTATATATTCTTTTGTTATCTTTTTTCCTGGTATATCAGTATCAAGACGAAATTGCCATGTTTTAATATAACCACGCAATATATTAAAAAGTATTCCAATTTCATTTGGATAATTAATAATAGGCGTACCTGATAATAATACTATACGACAATTCTTTGCTCTTAACAAAAACTCATATAATTGTAATGCTAATACTGTTGGTATTGGCTTATCAAATCCTAGTTTTTCATCTATTTCTTTTTCCTTTCTCTTTGATAACTTATTTATTTTATTTACAATTCTACTTACTAAGTTATGTGCCTCATCTATAATTACAACTGCATCATCAAATATGTTAGTTTCATAATTATTTGTCATATCTCTAAAACGTTCACGACGTAAACCATTATAATTAATAAATTTATATTTACGTTCAATCATAGCATCTAATTGCTTATCTAAACTCTTTTTCCCTTCTGTCTCTAACATATCAAAATTACTTGGTTTTGTTATATTTACTAACCATGCTCCACCTTGTTTTCTTATAAAAGCTGTTTCTTCTTTACCAGTTCTATCTACAAATCCTAATGCTTTTGCTAACAATTGTTCTGTTCTTGGATTTCCACCACTTGATATAAATTCCCAAAATTGATTTTTTCTATATAGCAAATCACCACACTTTTTAATTTCTTCTAAATAGTTACGACGTAAAGATGCAGGTGTCATTACTATTACTTGTCTACTACTTTTAAGACCTTCTGCTATAGCAATACTACTACATGTCTTACCTGAACCTAAACCGTGATATAATAATAATCCTCTATATGGTGTATATAAATTAATATAATCTCTAACAATACGTTGATGTGTTAATAAAGAAACCTCACCTGTATCTTGACCAATAGTATCACATGTAATATTTTTTGTTTCATCCATCATTAACTCTCTATATGGAGCAAATAAACTATTAATAAAATTAATAAAATATTCACGATTATTCATAAAATAACTTGATACCTTTATATCTACTTTTTCAGCAGGAGGTGGTAATCTGTCTTTTAATATAGTATCACCAATTTGTATCATATCTATTGGTCCTAAATCTACATATGTATCTTTTTTGGGATATGTTTTTCTTACTTTAGTAGTGGTAGCAATAGCTTTAGTAGTAGCACTAGCAGGAGCTGGAATCTGTATAAATTCATCACTATCTTCTACTACTATAGGTGGCGACTCTCCTTCTTCTATAAATTGTATTGTTGGTTTTTTTTCTACTGGTACTACTACTTCTTCTTCTTCTAATAATATGTTAGTTGGTAACTTATTTATAGTTTTTCTTTCTTCTTTAAAAGGAGCAGGTAAAATAGGTTTAACTTCTTGTTCCATCTTTGTTATTACTTTGCTTTTCTTGGCCTCTTGTAACCTTTTTGTTAGTTCTTCACGATTAAAAAAAGTATCAGCACGTCTATCTACTACTTTTGTAACAACTTCTTCTTTACCCTTTCCTTCGACTAGAGGCCCACCTATTTTAATTTTTACACCTTCTTTTTCTCCAACAACTGGTTTTTTTTGTAATATATTTAATAGATTTGGGTCCATTACTATAATAAATCTATATAAAACTTTTTTATACTATAAACACTATTATTAAATATATTACTTTTTTATAATTTATCATTTAAATTAATAAATTGAATTGCTTCATTACATGCTATTTGTTCTGCTTTTCTTTTAATCTTATGTTGTCCTTCTCCTAAAAATATAAAGGCTTTTCCATCATTTTCTAACAAATAGTCTTGAACTGCCTTAAATGTTTTAAATTCCTTTATATGAACTGCTTGACTCATATTCATATGATAAATTTGTTGACCTAAGCACAAATAGACCCCCATCTTGTAGCCTAATTCTTCATCTCTTGACATCTCTAAATAATGTGGAGTAACCTTAAATTCTTTTTGTATCTTTACTTGTAAAATATTTTTATAATTGTCATCATTTTGAATTAGTGAAATCCAATCAATATGTTTTTCAAATACATTTTCAACAAATTTTTGTGCCATTTGAAATCCTGGACCTGTTACAAACATATCTTGAAACCAATTATTATCATCTTTTACTACAATTTTATTAAAATCTAAAAATAATGCTCCTAAAAATGATTCAAAAAGACAACCTAACTTCTTTAAATTTGTTCTTACCTTTTTTTCTTCTGCATGTCTTGAAATAATTAACCATTTATGTAGTCCCATTTCATAAGCAATTTTACCAATTGCCTCGTTTTTTACTATAGCAATCTTCTTTTCTGTCATAAATCCTTCATCTGCCTTTGGAAAACGTCGATATAAATAATATTTTGTTACTAGCTCTAAAATACCGTCACCTAAGAATTCTAGTCTTTGATTGGATTTAGTACTAAGTGGTAAACAATCTGCTGGCTTTTCGGCAATAGTAATATTTTGTAATGTATTTTCAAATGCAGGGCGTTTAGTATATGATTCATGAACAAATGCACGATTATATAGCTCCATATTAAAAACCGTGGATGGCACACCATATCTGGTAAGAATAGATTGAACTTCGCTCAATGTAATCTTAGTATTTAATGGGTTATATGGATTAAAAGTAAGACCTTCATCAGTCTTAATAATATCATCATCTTTTATTTGTGTTAAGGGTAGTGTTTCCATATTATTATTTATTTATTGTTATATTAATATGCTAAGTTGTCTTTAAGTAGTTTTAATATATTATATAAAATAAGTATTTAACTATATTGTCCAGTAGGATAATGTGAACTACAATTTGCTAGCGAATATGATGTAAATATTAAACCATCTGGTTGTTGATAATCTGGATTACTATAATTTCCTATTGCTGTAATACATAAATATGTCCAAAAAAATGAATTACCTGCTGATCCTGAACCTAAACTTGTCCAGTTACTATTTGTTGGTTTTGTTGTAGTTACATAACATACATTACTTGCCTGACTATACTCTCCATATATAGACATAATTTGATTTGAAAAATAATAAAATAAATAATTCTTTATTGCTTCACTTGCTGACACATTTGAAGAAGTTGCTAAACAATATCCAAATCCAAATGAAACATACGCATATTGTGTATAATTTATTCCATCATAACCATATGGTATTATTAAATAATAATGTGTATTTAAACAACTTTCTCCGGATAATACATCTTCGCCACATCCACATGTTGGTGTTGGACAATCACAGCAAGCACTTGCCTCGCAATTTCCACTTGAACATATACCCCAACAACCACATTTACAACCGCAATTATTACAATTTCCACAAGTACACATTTATACATATTGTTTATATATTATTTTTATAATCACTTAACCAATTATAAAAAACTGTTGTTCCTACATTATTTGTTGCACGTTTCATATGTTTACTTCCATTTGATATATAAAAATCTCTATATATTTTGTTAGCATATTGTGTTTTTTTTTCATTTATTATTTGTTCTTGTTTTTGCCTTTGTTCCATTATTAATTGTGATCTTTTAGCTAAATATTGTTGTTGGTATTCTGTTAACACTTCTTGTGACATCCTATATATTACTTATATATTTTAAAATTGATTTAAAATTAGGACTTAAAGGGTAGTCATTATAGTATATTATAAACTATGGACGATAAAGAAGAATGGCAGGATATTGCCGATTATGAAGAATATTATGAAGTTAGTAATTTAGGCAATGTTCGCAATAAAAAGAGCAAAAGAATTTTAAAACCAACTAATAGAGGTGGTTATTTAGTAGTAGGATTATGTAAAAATAGTAAAGGAAAGTCAATAGCTATTCATAGATTAGTAGCAACTGCTTTTATTCCTAATCCAGAAAATAAACCACAAGTAAATCATAAAGACAAAGTTAGAAATAATAATAATATTACGAATTTAGAATGGAACAGTGTTGCTGAAAATAATGCTCATAGAAGCCAAGGTGTTATTCAAACTACAAATCAAAATGTTAAAGTATGGAGAATTAATAAAGATACAAATGAAAAACTAGAACAATATAATTCAATTGAAGATGCTGCTAATTGGTTAAATAATAATAATTTATCAACTAAGCCAATACAATTTAAAAGTGGCATTTGCGCATGTATTAGTGGAAGATATAAATCATCATATGGTTTTAAATGGGAAAAAATTTGTGGTGAAGATTTAGAAGGTGAAGTTTGGAAAAATGTTGTAATTGATGGAAAAGAAGTTTCTAATTATTATGTTTCAGATTTAGGAAGATTTAAAAATTCAAAAGGTATTATTATGGAAAATTATAAACCTCATCATAGTGGTTATATTTATTTACGTGTTAATAAAGAAAAGTATGCTTTACATCGTTTAGTAGCATTTGCGTTTTTAGATAATCCAGAAAATAAACCTTTTGTTAATCATATTGATGGTAATAAAACTAATAATAAATTAGAAAATTTAGAGTTTGTAACAGTTCAAGAAAACTGTCTTCATAGTGCTCAAACAGGATTAACTAAGTTTTATAAAAGAAAAATTGGACAATATAATTTTGAAAATCAATTAATTAAGGAATATAATTCTATTAAAGTAGCAATAGATGAAACAAATATAAAATCTATAAAAGAAATGTTATATGGACATCAAAAACATGCAGGAGGATTTATTTGGAAATATTTAGATTAATTTAATTATTTAGAAAAACTACTTAAAAATAAAAAATAAAATATATGGCTACTGTATATAAAATGGTCTACATGTCTGGCAACCGTTCTGCGCGCAATCAAGCGTCAATAGTAAATAGAACAAATGTAGGAGGGGGTTTAAAAAAATCTGGTCTCGCACCATCTGTGGGTTGGTTTTTAACTTCCAATCCTAATTTAATTGGAGCCACTAATACTCAATTTGGCTTAGTTACTGTTGGCAACTATACCAATCCTTCCCAGTCTGCTCTCAGAGCTATTCGCAGATATTAAACATAATATCTTTTTTATAAAGCAAAGCTTTAAAAGATTTAATAGTTTTCTAATAAATATAATTTATTAAAAAACATTTAGAAACAACTAACAAATATAATTAATGATTATTAAAATAGATGTTAGAGAACGCGATTTAATTGATTTAATTAACAAACAAATTGCTAATTACCCAAATATACAAGTTGAAGTTACTACACTACCAATTGGCGATATTATTATTTGTTTAGACAATTCTTATGAGCTTGTTATAATTGAACGCAAATCTGTTGCTGACTTGGCTGCCAGTATTAAAGATGGACGTTATGAAGAACAATCTTACAGGCTAAATGGTCTAAACCATCACAACCATAATATTATTTATTTAATTGAAGGAGATATAAATAAATTTGGCAGTTTTAATGATAAAATGATAAAAAACACATTGTATTCTGCTATGTTTTCAATTAACTACTATAAAGGATTTTCTCTTATGCGAAGTTTTAGCTTAGTAGAAACAGCAACTATTATATGTAATATGGCTTCTAAGTTAGCTAAAGAACAAGATAAGGGTAAGATAGGCTATTATTTAAATATTAATAATATTAATAATATTAGTAATAACACTATTAGTAATGATACTAATGCTAGTGAAAATACTGAAGTATTAGACAAAGCATATGTTAGTGTAGTAAAAAAAGTAAAAAAAGATAATATTACATCAGAAAATATTGGTGAAATAATGTTATGTCAAATTCCGTCTATTAGTTCAACAACTGCTTTAGCTGTATTACAAAAGTTTAAAACTATTTCCGAGTTAATTAAACAAATAGAATTATGTGGCGAAGAATGTTTAAATGATATTTTAATAACAGATACTAATGGTAAAAGCAGAAAAATTAGTAAAGCATGTGTAGCTAATATTATTAAATTTCTTTTACCAAATAAAAAAACAAGTTAAAAACAAATTATAAATTATAAAAAAGTTTATATTATAGTATAATTTTTATTATACTATAATATAGTAATATGGAAACAGATTTATTTAAACTTGTTGGTATTGTAATTGTTTCATTTTATATTATATATTTAGTAATAGGTATATTTAAAGCACAATCTGATTTATTAGAAGGGTTTACAGGTGATAGTGCTATTGATAGCAAAAAAGCAACAACTTCTAGTTCTACTACAAGTGGTAGTTTAGGTATTGCCGGATCAGCACAAAGTTATGCTGAAGAAGTAAAGGCTAATTATGTTAAACTTCAAGATGAATTGTTAGTTCCTAAGTATAGAAAAGAATATGAAAATATTATTATTAATATGGATGACTATTTAAATGCTAAAATGATGGAACAAATTTTATCTATTAAAATGGGTTCTAATTCTGAAACAGAATCATTTAAAAACTTAGCTACTCTTTTTTCAGCAAAAGGAGCTTTAAATGATGCTATGAAATGGGTTGATAAAAACTAAATAATTTACTTTATTTAATACTTATTTTCGTTTAGTAATTCTTTTTTTGTTCTTTCTTCTTTTTTTTAAAGAACGTCTTTTACTACGTTTACCACCTGTTTTTATAAGTATTTTTGTTAGTAATTGACTATCATATCTTATTGTAAATAATCTTTTAAATATCAGTAATACTAATGATATTATTGTAAAATTTGTTCTAACATCATTATCATCGCATTCATCTTTATGTTTTTTTATATAATTATGTAAAATAGTAAATATTTCTTGAATTGTAAAACTTTCTACTAGAGAAAAAGGATCTCCTTCATCTATTAATAATTCTGAATTTACATCTATTATAATATTAGTTAATGTTTCACATATTTTTAAAAAAGTAGGTTCTAATACTTCTTCAACAGATTGTTCATTAATATTAAATTTTATATTAAAGTATTCATTAAATACTGATACTAGTTTTGTATAAATTAATGACGATGATGTAACATTTGTTAGTTTTAGTGTTTTTATGTCTACTATTATTTTATTTAATAATTTATATAAACTTCTAGCAAAATTTTTTTGTATTTCTTTTTGATTATGTTCTTTTTCTAAAACAGTATCATCTGAAACATAACCTAATTTATTATACCATGAGCTTCCTGTTGTTAGTATGTATAAATAATATAATGAAAATTCAAACTCATTATCACATAGTTCTATATTAGAAGCATCTGTTAAATCAATTTGTATTATATCACCCCTTTCTACAGCATACTGTTCTATTATATTTAATAAATTTGTGCCTGTATTTGAAGCACACTTATCTAATTTATATATATAAATACCTTTTTTGTTAGTTTCTGGATTAATAAAGATAGTAAAATTAATACAATTATTTTTAATTTTATCAGTTATTTTATATTCTTCTAAGTTATTTTCATTTCTTCTAGATAATTGTTTATTTGTTAAATCAATAATATTATATTTGTCTTCTGGAAAATATTTATGTAATAATTCCATATTATTATAATACTATTATAATATTATAATAATATTATACATTTTTATTTTTATTTTTATTTTATTTAAGGAATAGCTATTTGAACTTCATTACCTGAATAGTAACCTTGGTCTACTAATCCTTGTGTAAAATCTGCACCACCCCAATTAGGATCCATTGGATTTGGACTTAAACCATCAGTTGTAACTTGAGTGCTTTCAATTGCATCTAACGGTGTATTTGTCCCTATATTTTGATTTTGTTCATCATATGCAGGATATGAATTTATATTATATGGTGGATCATTACGTCCTGCATCTGTTAATAATTGCATATTATGGGGTAATGTAGTAGAACCAGATGGAGGTAAACCACCTTGAGGTTCAGTTACACTTGGTCTAACTTTATAAACACGCTGACCTTGTGCATCATAAGTATTTTGGACATATAATACAGGACATCTTATACCTGCTGCGCGTTGCCATTCTAAAAATTCATTATATTCTTCTAAACTATTAAACTCAATTGGATTAACACCTGGAACTTGAGCTAAATTAGAATTATATAGATAAAATTTAGCACCTTTTTGAATTAATATATTAGGACAACGCTTTTCATACGAAGTAGAAGCAGAAGTAGAAGCAGATTCCATATTTGTTAGTCCTTCGCTATAACCACCTTTAATACAATAATAAATTCCTGCTAAAAATACAAATAAAACAAAAAACATAATTACAGTTTTAATTTGTGTCATATTATTACTATATTATACTAACAAAATATTATTCATTTTGTTAGTACTTTTAATTTTTTATAATATAATTAATATATTTAATATATTGGTTATATATAATATACTAATTATTATGATATTTTTACATATAACTAAAGATAATACCGACGATTTAAATGTTTTATTAAAACATATTCAACAAGGTGACGATGTTTTTGTAATTGTACATAAAACTGGATGCCCACCTTGTATGGCTACTGTTCCTAAGTGGCAAGCTTTAGAAGATGCTCTTGCTATTCGTTATAAAGGCAATAATAAAGTTGTTGTTGCTGATATTAATCAAGAAGTAGGTATTGACCAAATAGCTAAATTTATGGGAGAAATAGAAGGTTTTCCTACTATGCGTTATATTGGCAAAAATGGTAAGAAAATTGAAGAATATGAAAAATTTGATGGAAAAAATCCTCAACGTTCCACTGATTCATTTATTGAATGGATTGAATCTAAAATTGTTAAAGCAGAATCTGTTTCACCTGTTAATGAAGAACAAAAGGCAAAACAAGTATATAAACGTTTAACATATAGAAACAACTATCGCCCTAGACCTAAATATAAAAGATTTAGAAGTAAAAAACATAAAAAACCATTTTATAAAACAAGAAAATATAGACGTTAATATCTAACAAATAATAATAACTAATTTACATATATTTTAGTTATTATTTACTTTTATTTACTTTTATTACCACTATATTTTTTTTTATTTATTACTGCTTCTTTAGTTATATTTTTAATAATCTTTTCATAACTAGCTTTTTGTTCTTCTTCTGTACGTCCTGAAGTTGAATTTAGCATAATTTGATTAAACATATCGTTTGATTTTGAATCATGAAATCTGCAATTTGGATGTAATTTACGCCATTCATTTACATTATTAAAGTTTTTTCTAGCAACAGCCTTTACAAATCGCAACATTAATGGTTTTTCATCGGTTTCTTTTTCCCACTCTCCATCTGGATTCTTAACAAATAAAGCTTCTCTTTTTAAATCTGAACATTGAAATGGACGTAACTCTTCTTCTAAATCTTTAAGTCCACGCATTATAATTCGTGTAATACCTTCAACATATCCAAGTCTAGCAGTATCTTCTAACTCTTGTAGTGTAGGTTGTAAATAATCTAAAAACTCATCAATTGTCATAGCATTTTTACAAGTTTCATTAAGGTAGAATTGTAAATTAAATTGGTTGTTATTATTTTGAATTTGTCCGTTATTTATATTGTTAGTTGTATTACAATTTTTAGCAATTTCCATCATTGATTTACTTTGGTCTATCATTTGCGTCATCATTTGATTTGTTTGACTTAAAATTAGTTCTTTAAATTCATTGTTTTGTTTTAATAATTCAAATACTAATTTAGCATCTGATACTGTTATTTCATCAATATTGTCTGTTGTTACTAATTGAGTTTCTGTATTTAATTCTTTATCTTCTTTTTTACATTTTTGTTTGTGTAACCATAAACCATTTCGTGATTTATATTCTTTATTACATATTTTACAAATATACTGTTTTATATTATTTTCTAAATTTTCGGCTTGATTTTTGTCACTTGTCGTCACTCGTTTATGTTTTAGTGTTAATAAATGACAATTATAATTGCTTAATTTAGAGCATTTAAAGTCACATTTTTTACAAACATATTTATAGGCATTTTCAGCCGTCTCTTCTGTCATATATTATAGTGATATAAAAAATGCCTAAATAAAACTTATTAATTATTTTTTAAAATAAAAAAAAAGTTATGCTAACAAATATTTTAATAAAATTTCGCAATTTAGAGCATAATGCTCACAACTCATTTTTCACAACTGTTTTTTTTGAAACTTTTTTAAGATTTTCAATTTTGGACATTTTTTTTGTCCATTTTTGAAATTTTAAAATACTTTTTGGAAAAATTTATTCAACTTTCTATTTTATAAAATTTATTTCACCAGAACAATCATGTTTATTAAATTCCTTATCTAATTCAATGTGTAATATTTCTATATTTGATTTAGAACCACATCTTTGTTTAATTAATTTAATAGAATGAGCTTCAGCTTCACTTTTATTTGAAAATAAGAATACTTCTACGTCAGTTATATCAAAGCCATTATTATTTTTTAATGTTACTAAGTAGTATGTCATATATAAAAATATAAATACATATATTTTTATATATTATTTTTTAACTATATTATCTATTACTTTGTTATTATATATCACTATGCTTTAAGAAAGTTCATATGTGCTTCTAATTTTATAACGTTCAATGTTACCACTAGATAATAATTTTCTAAAAACTTTATCTAAATAAACCTTCATTTCCTCACGATGTTTTAAAGGTCCTTTAAATACTTCTTCTCTCTTATATTTAAGAGGTTTGCTAGATTTTTTATCAGTGGAGCCACTAGCAGTAAGTTTCCATCCACTAGGTAGGTGTTTATAGTCCCAAGATTTAGACTTAGAACCAGCGTAGGTAAAGAATACATAAAGTTTAGATTCTTTTCTTTCTTCAGCGGTTTTAAGTGTTCCTAAGCTTCTTTTAACAACTCTAGCAGTTTTGTATGTTCTACGGGAGCCTCTACTAGTAGTAGAAGAGGAACTAGAACGTCTAGATCTATGTCTACGATGACGGTCATGATCACGATGTTTATGTTTTTTTTTGGTACCCAGTTTAGAAACCATATAAATGCCTCCTAACGCAAGTGCTGGGACCGCAATTGGCAAGCCTAATAAAGCGGCACTCATCTTATTATAATAAAATATAATATTTTATTTATTTATCAATTCCTAAAATAGGAAGAAAGTGATTATATTTTTTATTTCTATAATATATATAGAATGAGTAATAATAGTAGTACTTCTTTAATGGCTAAAAATATTTCATCTTATGCTACAATTGGTTCGGCTTTTTTAGGCGGACTTGTTGGATTTTTTATTGGTAAAAGTATGGGACCTGATGAAGAAGAACTAGTAGAATCTTCTAATTTAGTTTCTCCTTCTCCTTCTCCTTCTGAACCTTCTAATTTAGTTTCTTCTTCTGAACCTTTAAATAATTTACCAGTAGAAGAAGAACAACCAGTTGTATTAGAAGAAGAACAAGTATTTCCTACGTTAGCTACTTCACAACAAGTAATACCAGTAAGTGAAACAGCTAAAGAAGCCCAACAAGCAGTATTAAATCCTGTTACTATAGAACAACCTATTGTTAATCCTTTATCAGAACCTACACCTTTATCAGGAGAACCAGTACCTTTATCAGGAGAACCAGTACCTTCAAAGATTGAAGGTGGCAAAACAAAAACAAGACGCTCTAGAAAGCATCATAAACGTAGTTCAAGAAAATATATTGGTGGACAAGCTACTATGATAGTACCTCCATCTAGTTAAAATTCCTATTTAATTAAATAAAAAAAATTGAATAAAAAATATTTATAATATAAAAGGTAAATAATACTATTATACATATTATAAATATTACATAATGGACCAATTCTTTAAACTGTTTGACTTTAATGTCTTTAATGACAAATCTGATGATAATGATGGTAGTGATGATGGAGAGTATATCGCTAAAAAGGATAATACAAATTTTATGATACAAATGTTTGGAATCAATGAACAAGGTAAAACATGCTCTATTTTAGTAGAAGAATATAAACCATTCTTCTATGTAAAGGTAGCAGATAATTGGACTATTAACTTAAAAAACTCATTCTTATTACATTTAAAACAAAAAGTTGGAGCTTATTATGCTGATTCAATTATTGAAGCTAAACTAATTCAGAAAAAGAAGTTATATGGTTTTGATGGTGGAAAAGAACATAAATTTGTTATGTTACGATTTAATAATATTAATGCATTTAATAAAGTTGCTAAATTGTGGTTTAAAGTAGGCACAGATGATGAAGGTAATTATGAAAAGAAACTTTTACTAAAGGGATATTTATATGCTGATACATATACTGAAATATATGAATCAAATATTCCGCCCTTGTTGCGTTTCTTTCATATTAAAGAAATTAGTCCTTCTGGTTGGGTTTCATTGCCACAAGGTAAATATATTGAAATTACAAAAGAAAATAAAACTACTACTTGTGATTTTGAATTTATTACAAGTTATAAGAATATTGAACCTTTAAATAATAAGGAATCACGTGTTCCTTATAAAATCATGAGTTTTGATATTGAGGCTAGTAGTAGTCATGGTGATTTTCCTGTACCAGTAAAATCATATAAAAAGTTAGCTACGAATATAGCAGATTATTTTATCAAACACGATGAGATTAATAGTAAAGAAGAAGTTGAAAATATATTACGTAATATTATATATAATGCTTTTAACTATGAAACTAATTTACGTGATTATATTGATTTAGTATATCCTAAAAAGAAACCTCAAAGTAAACAAGAATTAGACAAAATGATAGATAAATGGTTACAGACAAAAGTAAGAGACTATAAAAATGATATTAATGATAACGAACATTCAATTGAATCAATGTTTGAAGCAATGGGTAAAGAAATGGTTTCAAAAGAAGAAGTGGATATAGAAGAAGAAGACGAATCAGGAGAAGTAGAAGAAAAAGATAGTAGTTTTAACCCATATAAAGTAGGATTAAAAGCAGAAGAGTATAAAAATAAAGCTAGTACAATTGTTGATATTGTAAGTGATACTAAATTTGAACGTAATGGCAAAATTAATGAACTTATTATTTCATTAAAAAGAAATTTTCCGTCTTTAGAGGGCGATAAAGTAACTTTTATTGGTTCTACTTTTGTTAAATATGGTGAGTCTGAACCATATCTTAACCATTGTATTGCCTTAAATTCTTGTGATAATGTAGCAAATTCAGTTATTGAATCATATAATACTGAAAAAGAAGTTTTATTAGCTTGGACAGATTTAGTTCAAAGAGAAAATCCAGATATTATTATTGGATATAATATTTTTAGTTTTGATTATGAGTTTTTATTTAGACGTGCATTAGAACTTGATTGTATTGATGACTTTATGAAATTATCTAGAAATAAAGATAAGTTATGTGTTAATAAAGATTATAAAACTGGAGCATATGAAATTGAAAAAAGTAGTATTACACTAGCATCAGGAACATATGATTTATCTATGATTAATATGACAGGACGTTTTCAAATTGATATGTATAATTGGTTTCGTAAAACTGAAAATCTAACAAGTTATAAATTAGATTATGTTGGCGGTCACTTTATTGGCGATGTTGTTAAAAGTTTAGAACATATTGAGTTATCGGATGGAACAACAATTACTAAAGTAAAAACTAATAATATGACTGGTTTACAAGCTGAAAGTTATATACATTTTGAAGAAATTAATCATTCATCGGATTATTATGCTGGTGGTAAAAAGATTCGTGTTAAATCTGTAAATAGAGCTGAATGTTATTTTGAAGTATATGGAAAAGAGAACCCTAAAGCAAAAACTGTTAAGTGGGGATTGGCAAAGGATGATGTATCGCCAAAAGATATTTTTAGAATGACAAATGAAGGTCCAAGTGCTCGTGCTGTAATTGCTAAATACTGTATTCAGGATTGTAACTTAGTTCATCATTTATTTAATAAAGTAGATGTAGTAACTGATTTAGTTGAAATGTCTAAGTTATGTAGTGTTCCAATGAGTTTCTTAGTATTTAGAGGTCAAGGTATTAAGCTTACTAGTTATGTAGCTAAAAAGTGTAGAGAAAAAGGCACATTAATGCCTGTAATTAATAAAGGTTCTAAAGATGATGGTTATGAAGGTGCTATTGTTTTAGAGCCAAAGTGTGGTCTTTACTTAGATAATCCTATATCTGTTGGCGATTTTGCTTCATTATATCCATCTTCAATGTTATCTGAAAATTTGTGTCCTAGTAGTAAAGTTTGGACAAAGATTTATGATTTAGCAGGTAATTTAGTGTCAGAAACTGGGGAGAAGGACTGGGAAGATGATACACAGTATTTATATGATAATCTTAAGGGATATGAATATGTAGATGTAAAATTTGACACCTACAGATATATAAGAAAGACACCTAAGGGTGCGGCAGAAAAAGTAAAATCAGGTTATAAAGTATGTAGATTTGCACAACCATTATTAGACAAAGATGGTAAGGAACAAAAGGCAATTATGCCATCAATTTTACAAGAATTGCTAAAAGCAAGAAAAGACACTAGAAAGCTTATTCCTCAGACTAATGATGAGTTTATGAAGAATGTATTAGATAAACGTCAATTAGCTTATAAAGTAACAGCAAATTCATTATATGGTCAATTAGGTGCTAAAACTAGTACATTCTATGAACCTGATATTGCTGCGTCAACTACAGCAACTGGACGACTTTTATTAACTTATGCTAAGCGTGTTGTTGAAGAATGTTATGGCGATTCTGAAGTTGACACTAAATATGGTTTGGTAAATACAAAAGCAGAATATGTATATGGAGATAGTGTTGCTAATTATACACCTGTATTTGTTCGAACAAAAGCAAATAATAAAATAGATATTTTAACTATTGAAGATTTAGCAAATAAGTATGGTAATAATAATTGGGTTAAATGTGTAGAACCAGGTAAACAAGATAAAGAATTTTGTGAGTTACAAGATGTGGAGACATGGTCTGAAAGTGGTTGGACTAAATTATTTCGTGTAATTAGACACGAATTAGCACCACATAAAAAAATGATGCGTATATTAACTCATACTGGGTGTGTAGATGTAACAGATGACCATTCATTAGTTAAAGCAGATGGTAAAGAAATTTCACCAAAAGATATTCAAATTGGAACAGAATTATTACATTGGCCACTTTTAGAAAAATCATATAATAATCAATATAAAGAGGATGAATCAATATTTACAGGTCATTTTAATAATATGTTAGAAGCATCAGAATATATTAACTTTTTAAATAGTAAAAATATAAAGTTTAAAATTAATAATGATGAAAGTGATTTAAGTATTATTATTGTTCCTAATCCATTACAATATAATAATACTGATTTAAATAACTATCAAACAAGAACTACTATTAAAAAAATAGAAGATCTCCATGATTATAAAGGTTATGTTTATGATTTAACAACTGAAAATCATCATTTTGCAGCTGGTGTAGGTAACCTAATTGTTCATAATACAGACTCTGTATTCTTTACATTTAATCTAGCAAATAAAGAAACAGGTGAAAAAATTGTAGGTGAAAAAGCATTAGAATTGTCAATTGAAATAGCACAAACTGCTTGTCACATGGTTTCAAGTTTCTTAAAGGCGCCACATGATTTTGAATATGAAAAAACATTTACACCATTTTGCTTATTATCTAAGAAACGATATGTTGGTATTTTATATGAAACTGATCCGAAGAAAGGTAAAAGAAAGGAGATGGGGATTGTTTTAAAACGTCGTGATAATGCACCAATAGTAAAAGATGTATATGGTGGTATTATAGATATTTTAATGAAGGAACAAAATCTACAAAAAGCAATAGATTATTTAAATAGTTGTTTACAAGATTTAGTAGATGGCAAGGTACCAATGGAAAAATTAATTATTACAAAATCATTAAATGGGTTTTATAAAAATCCACAGCAAATAGCACATAAAGTATTAGCAGATAGAATTACAGCACGAGATCCAGGTAATAAACCAAGTTCAGGTGATAGAATTCCATTTGTATATATAGTAAATCCAAATAAAAAGGCATTACAAGGTGAAAAGATTGAGACACCAACATTTATTAAAGAAAATAAACTTAAAATAGATTATTCATTTTATATTACTAATCAAATTATGAAACCATTGCTACAACTATTTGGTTTAGTATTAGAAGATATATGGAAGATGCAGGGTAAAGAATCAAAAGTGTCAAAATTTAAAAGAGAAGTAGCTGATTTAAAAAAAGAATACGCTAATGATGATGAAAAGTTTCAAGACAAGTTAACTAAGATAAAAGATAAAGAAGTAAAAGCACTTCTATTTGATAAGTATTTGAGAGAAACAAATAATGCTAAGGCAGGTAATCAAGCTATTACAGGCTTCTTTACAAAAAAGTAAGTGGATAGTTTTACTAAAAAGGAAATAAAAAGTAATTGAAATAATAAAAAAAATTGAAATCTTTTTTTATTATTTGAATAATAACAATTATAAAAACAATATAATAAAACAAATGCAACCATTTCCTTTTATTGCTTCACTAGCAATTATTTATACGGGTAGCTATTTATTAGTTAATTCTATAAAAAAAACATTTATGTTAAGCTGTATAAGTTCAGAACCTTTATTTCCCTTAGCATGTGTTATAATATTAGCACTTAATGTTGGTACAATTGTACTTGGATTACAATCTTTATTTAAATCAATTAATTAATATTCATTTTAAAAATATTAATACCAATTATTATAAAAATATAACTAAGTAAAGAACAAATAATATAATTTTTTCTTTTTATCTGTTGCTTGTAAACAACAATTGTCTGCTCATTGAGCGAGTAGTCATAAGTTGCTTTTTTTTTTGACATAGTTCTTCTTTAATACTAATATTAACCATATTATCAATTACTTCATCTAAATTATTATCTTGAACATAAAATCTACTATCAATTTGTTTTTGGGTAGCTAAGTTTTCACTTAAAAGTTTAAATACAATAGAATTAGCAGTGCGTTGATGTAAGTTAGCAATTTCAAGAACAGAAAGCTCTAAAAGCTCCCATTCGCGTTGAAGTCTAAGAATTTCAGGGATAGTCCAAGTATTTCCGTGTCTAGAATACTCAGTCATTTTGTTATATGTTATTATGTAATTGTCTTTATATTATTTTATAAATAAAATACTATAAATAAAATATGTTTCAATTTTTTAATTATTATCTTCTGAATCATTATCATTATTATTTCTACTAATAATAGTTTCATACATTATAACATTAGATACAGGGTCATAAACAATACGTTCATTGTTAGAATTAGGGCTATTTGTAAAAATATTATTTAAAAAAGAAGTAATTGTATTAGTATTAGTATTAGTATTAGTAGTTGGATTACTAGGCCTCACATTGTTAGTAGTATTAGTATTAGTATTAGTATTAGTATTAGTATTAGTATTAGTATTAGTATTACCTTGATAAGAACGTATATCATATCTACAAACAGGACATCTTACATTATTACGAAACCATGAATTAAGTTCATTGCTATTAAAAATATGTCCACACCAGCGAATTTGTGTAACATTATCAGTAGGATTAAATCTTTCTAAACTAATTGGACAAGATTCATTTAAAGGATTTTGGATTTCATTATAACTAACAACTCTAGTAGCATTAGTTATTTGTTCTTGTGTTGGTATAATAGGAACATTAGTAGATAGAAAAGTATTTAATAAATTATCAACATTAATAGGTTCGTTAAAATTATATGTAACAGGATTTCTTCTACTAGTATTTCTATTATTTAAAAATGTATTAATAAATCTAGATGATCTATTATTAGTATTAGTATTAGTATTAGTATTAGTATTAGTATTAGTATCTTCATTAAAAATAATATTAGAAAAAGTATCTAAATTATGTCTAATGTGGTCTAATTCATTAAGAAGTCGATTAATTTGATTAGAAGTTCTATTATATTGCTCCATATAATGAAGTAAAATTGCTAACCTTTCATCTCGGGCACTCATAGTAATTAATATATTATATATTAAATCTGTTTAAATATAACTTATTATATATTATTTATTAATAAAAAAAATGATTAATTTTACTAAAGGTTTAAGTGGATTAGCTAATTTAGGAAATACGTGTTTTTTAAATTCATGTTTACAAGTTTTATCACATACATATGAACTAAGTAGATTTTTAGATTTAGAAACATATAAAACTAGATTAAATAAAAAACCCGATTCAGCACTTTTGTTAGAATGGGATAATTTAAGAAAAGAAATGTGGGTAGAAAATAAAGTTGTAAATCCAATTAGATTTGTAAAAATTCTTCATAAAATAGCACATATTAAAGGGTATGAAGATTTTACAGGTTGGAATCAAAATGATGTATCCGAGTTATTAATATTTGTAATAGATTGTTTTCATAATGCACTTTCAAGAGAAGTAGATATGGTAATAACTGGTAAATCAGAAAATAAAACAGATGAATTAGCATTAAAGTGTTATGAAATGACAAAACAAATGTATTCAAAGGATTATTCAGAAATATGGAATTTATTTTATGGATTTCAATTTTCACATATAGTTTCAGAAGAGTCTGGAGAAGTACTAAGTAGTAAACCAGAACCATATTTTATTTTAAATTTACCAATTCCAAATAATATAATGTCACCTTCTTTATTAGATTGTTTTGATTTATATGTAAAAGAAGAAATTTTAGATGGTGATAATGCATATTTTAATGAAAAAACTGGTAAAAAAGAGGTTGTTAAAAAGTATACAAGTTTTTGGTCATTGCCAAATATTTTAGTAATTGATATTAAGCGATTTGCTAGTAATAATAGAAAGTTACAAAATTTAGTGGTATTTCCTTTAGAAAATTTAAACTTATCATCATATGTAACAGGTTATAATAATAGTTCTTATATATATGATTTATATGGTATTTGTAATCATAGTGGTGGTTTAATGGGTGGACATTATACTGCATTTGTAAAAAATTCTAATGGTAAATGGTTTCATTTTAATGATACAAATGTGTCAGAAGTAGGTATAAATGAACAAATAATTACAACAAAGGCATATTGCTTATTTTATAGAAAAAAAACTATTAGATAAATATATATATAATATATGGATAGTAATAGTGATAGCAATACAATTAATAATAGTTCAACTAGTTCTAGTACTAATGAAGTGTCTTCTATTTATAATACAATGAATAGTGCACTAATAAATCCAAGTATAATGATAATTTTAGGAATAGTAGTAATATTATATTTAGTTTTATTTACAAGTGTAACAGATTCTCCAAGTGCAACTAGTAGTTCTAGTAATAGCAGTTCTAGTAGCTCATCTAGTGAAAGTAGTAGTAATATATTTGGTATATTATTTGTGGCAGTTTTAGTAGTTTTAGTAATTATTAATGGATTTCAATATATTTTTGGTGTAAGTATTTTTGCTTCTATTAGTGATTTATTTTCATCTACACCAAAAATAGATATAAATGTAGTAGATGGTTCTAGATTAGCACCTTCGGTTGTTCCAGAATTAAAGTTAACAAAGCAAGTATTTAGTATTCCAGAAAATAATTATATATATGGTGATGCAAAAGCATTATGTAAAGCATATGGTGCTGAATTGGCTACATATGAACAAGTAGAAGAAGCTTACAATAAGGGTGGTGAATGGTGTAATTATGGATGGTCTGAAGGGCAAATGGCATTATTTCCAACACAGCAAAAGACATTTGATAAACTACAAACAATAGAAGGCCATGAACATGATTGTGGTAGACCAGGTGTAAATGGAGGATATATAGCAAATCCTATGATGAAGTTTGGTGTAAATTGTTATGGGTATAAACCAAAAATAACAAAAGATGAAGAATATTTAATGGCAAATGCTCAACCATATCCAAAAACTAACAAAGATATATTGTTGGAAAAGCGTGTAGAATATTGGAAAAATAAGTTAGGGGAAGTCTTAGTTTCTCCATTTAACCATAATACTTGGTCAAGACTATAAATAATTTAATATTAAATATTAAAAATATTTTAATATTAAAAATAAAAATAAAAATAAAATAAATGGCACAGCTAATTGAAGTACAAGATTTTAATTATTTATGTAAAACTGGAAGAATAGATGAATTAAAAGAATTATATCCAACTATACCATTTTTAATACGTAAATTCTTAGAAATGTCATTTTGTTTAGCATGTAGACAAGGACAATTTGAAGTGGCAAAATGGATTTTACAATGTAAGCCAAAATTAAATATATCTTATAATAGAGAAGAAGCATTTCAAGGAGCATGTATAAGTGGAAATATTGATATTTGTAAATGGTTATGGTCATTAAAGCCAACAATTAATATATCAGATTGTAATGAATTAGCATTTAGAGTAGCATGTCAAAATGGACATTATGAAGTGGCAAAATGGTTGTTAACTATAAAACCAGATATTAATATATCAGCATGTAGAGAATATGCATTTTATATGGCATGTCAATATGGTCATTATGAAATAGTAAAGTGGTTATTAACTATAAAACCAAATATAGATACAGAATCAGAAAATAATTTTGCATTTAATTCTGCTTGTGCGAATGGTCATTTAAAAATAGCAAAATTAATATTATATGTTAATCCAAAAATAAATATATCAAGAGATTATGAAGCTGCGTTTAGATTAGCATGTGAATTTGGACATATAGAAGTGGCAAAATGGTTATTGTCAATTAAAGACAAACCAACAATTAATATATCAATACAATATGAATATGCTTTTAGACTTGCTTGTACAAATGGGCATATTGATATAGTAAAATGGTTATTAATTATAAAACCATCAATAGATGTAACTGCTATAAATGATTGGGGGATTAGAAGTGCATGTAAACGTAAATTTATAAATATAGTATATCATTTAGTAAATTATTATCCAGATAGATATAAAATTATGATTAAAAATGAACAATTAATGGCTTTTATAAAAAATGAATATATTACAATTTAATAACAAATATCATTATTATTAATGCAAAAAATCCAGCAATTAAATATGTTTGTAAATTACCAGAACAAAAACGTTCTCTTTTAGAAATAGGATTACTAATATTATGTGTATCACATAACGAATAACTAATAATAGTATAAAGAGAAAAAATAATTAAAACTTTAAAAAACAACTTTATATTTTCTTTCATTTATATAATTAAATATATTATTTAATTGTATAATTAATAAAAATATTAATTTATTCTTATGTTTTCTTTCATTTATATAATTAAATAATATATTTAATTATATAATTAATAAAAATAATAATTAATTCTTATGTTTTCTTGTATGTTTTTTTACTTTTTTACCGCCTTCTAAGCCAACTAATGTTAATGGGGTTTGTTTTTTGCTTAGTTTTTTTCTTTTTTCTACAGGACGTTTAATAAGTTCATATAATTCGTCAAATATTTCATCAGATAAAGTTTCTTTAAATGTATATAATTCATTGCTAATATCAGGGTCTTGTCCTTTTCTACTAGGATAGTTAATATAACTGAGACCAGCAGGAATAGCTAAATCTTTATAAATAGAAGAAAAATCATCATTTATATTATTATTATTATTTAAAGTAGCAATTGGAGCTATAATATTGCCATCATTAAAAAATCTGGATTCGATACTGTAACCGGCACTTAAAACGTTGCCAGTTTTAGCATCAGTACACATAACAAAATCATTTTCATCAAAAACACAAATTTGTTTAATAGTGCTTCCATTTTGAAAGTCAAATGGTTTTTTTTCAAGGTTATAAATTTCTGCTATCATTATAATTATAAAATACTTTTATTATAAAATAATATTATTTATTTGTTAGAAATACGCTTAATTTCTTGAACAGTTTCAGAAGTTCGATTATTTTTAATATAATCAATAATTTGCTCTACTTGTTCTTTGTTAGTAATAATTTCATTTAAGCAAGTTTCTAAATATTTGTAGGTAAGTGGTTGTGCTACTTTGGTATTAGTAAATTTAATTTTGCTGTCATTAAGCTGGATAGTAGCATTAAATTTGTTGTTTTTTTCGGCTTCTTCTAAAATAGATTCGCTAAGTGCAGTTTTTTTGTCGCGAATTTCCTTAGCTTTGTCATTAATTTGCTTAAGTTGATTGTCAAGTGCAACCCATTGCTGTATTTGTTGTTCGAAACTCATTCTTTTCTTTTTATAGTAAAATTGTCTTTAAGTCATTATTTTAATAAATAATATAATTTACTATTTATTAAAAAGTTATTTAACGTCTTCTTCTACGAGTAGCATATTTATTTTGAAGACCCCATAAGGCAAAGGGCACTACAGCACGACCTACAACATCTCCTAAAAATCCACCTTTTCTATTTCTACGTCTTCTACCTGCAGATTGAATTAAATTCATTTGTTGAGTAGAAGGCATACCTGTCATAGGTGGAGCCTGTCCATTTACTACTAATCCATTTCCATAAGGTGAAACTGGATTAGGACCAAATGTTTGTTGTTCTTGTAATTGTAAGTTACCTACTTTAGCTAGTGTAGTTTCAGCCGCACCAGCACCTCCTCTCATATAATGTCTTCTACGACTACCTCTACGAGTTCTTCTATGTCTTCTATGTGATTTAGCCATATTATATATTTTATTTAGATAATAAAATATATATTAAATACAATTTATTAATTATTATATTTTTAATTATGTTATTATTTTTGTTATTAAATGATTATTACGCAATATTAAAACTAACAAAATAAGTATTGCTAAAATTAACACAAAAATCAATAATACTAAAAATATTATAAAATAAATGTATGGATATATTTGAAATAATATTAAATCTGTTACAGGTGAAAATATTTGTTTAATTTCATTTTTTACATCATCTGTCTTTAATATATTTATACAAGTATTTAATAATGAATTCTCTTTTACCATATCTATAATCTAACAAAATAATTATTATTTATTATCTTATTTAATTCATTTATTTTTATTAATTAATAATTTGTTAGTTATAAATTAATAATATTTTTCTATTAATTTAGTATTAGTTAAATTAAGCAATTATGGATAATATTATTGAAGCTACCATCGATTTTGACTTTTCTAAGTTATATTTAGGACCACCTTCTTCTATTACTGGAGGTGCATATTTTACTAAAATTTTTTATAATAGTAAACCTTTGTATATTCAAACACCTAAATCTCTTACTAAACAAGGCTTTATTAAAAGCGGTAAAAAAATTTATACTGATCTAATGTTTGATAATAATGACACCATCTTTATTAATTGGATTGAAAATTTAGAAACAAAATGCCAAGACCTTATTCATGAAAAGGGTGATAAATGGTTTGAAACTAAATTAGAAAAAAATGACATTGAAACTGCATTTACATCTCCTTTAAAAGTTTATAAATCTGGTAAATTTTATTTACTTCGTAGTAATGTAAAATCAAATATTAAGGTATATAATGATTCAGATGAACCCATTTTAATAGATGATATTAAGCCTGAAACTAATTTAATTTCAATTTTAGAAATACAAGGTATTAAATTTACTTCGCGCAACTTTCAAATAGAAATAGAAGTTAAGCAATCTTTAGTTGTTAGTCCTGATCCATTTCTAGATAGTTGCTTTATTAAAAAACCTGTTACTAAAGATATTAATACTAATACTAATACTATAAATCCTATTCAAGAAAAACCTTTAGCAATAGTTGATGCAATTATTAGTCCTTCTATTTCTACTTCTTCTTTAGAAGAACATCTTAATATAGAAGAACAAACTAAACGTAATACTGAAGCAAATACTAGTAAATCAAATATTAATATTAGTACTAGTACTAGTACTAGTAATAATCCAGTTTTAACTATCAGTGAAGATAATAATATTACACTTGATATTGAAGACCTTAATAAAGAAGAAATAAATAATATAGATAGTTTAGATGAATTAAAAGAATTTGATTTAACAAAAGATTTAGAAAATACTTTAGAAACAATTACACTTAAAAAACCTAATCAAGTCTATTATGAAATTTATAAGGCAGCCAGAGAAAAAGCAAAAGAAGCTAAAAAAGCTGCCGCAATTGCTTATTTAGAAGCTAAGAATATTAAGAAAACTTATATGTTAGATGATATTGATGATTCTAGTGATGATGAAGAAGATAGTGATTATTATGATGAAGAAGATGAATAATTATTATAAATATTTAGACGTTTTTAAATATTTATTAATTAAAATATGATTGTTAATAATTAAATACTATTTTAAAAAATATTTTATCCTTAATTTTATATAATGAGCGCCTTACAAAAACTCTGGAATGATTATGGAATTGGAGCAATTATTATGGCTGTAGTTGTTCTTTACGTTCTTTCTCTTTTATATAACTACTTCACCTCTAAAAGCTACGTTATGCCTGAAAAAATGTCTAATAGTAAAAACCCTGCCTACAATGGTTCTTCCGGAGCTGTTATGCCTGCCAATCCTGAAGGCCAAAATGAAGTCTTCTCTTCTATAAGTGGTATTCAAACACCTAATGCCGGTGTACCTACTGCTTGTAGCAACCAAACTATTCAAAACCCTGCCGAACTCCTTCCCAAAGATACTAACTCTCAGTGGGCTCAGCTTAACCCCGCTGGCAAAGGTGACTTAGCTAACATCAACTTGTTAAAGGCTGGCTACCATATTGGCATCGATACTATCGGCCAATCATTAAGAAATGCCAACTTACAAATTCGCTCAGAGCCTCCTAATCCAGTCGTGAATACAGGACCTTTCAACCAAAGCACAATAACACCTAATTTTATGCAAGTTCCGTTTGAAATTGGCTCGGGTAGTCAATAATTTGTTTAAATAAAATTAAAAAACTAATTAAATAATTTTTATATTAAACCCTAATTCAGTCTAATACAAAATCCTTATACTCATTATTTTTACACATAAATATATTTTGAACAATATTTTCATTACAAATTTTTTCTATATTTACGTCTAATTCACTTATCCAATCATATTTATTTTTATAAATATCTGTTTGTAAAATTCGAATAATAGAATATCCATTTTCATTTGCTTTTTTCATTTTATATAAATCATTTTTTCTTGTTACTTCTGGTGACTGCCAATTAGATACTTGTTCGATATGTTGTCGACCATCTTGTTCTACTATTATTTTTTTATCTTCTAAAACAATATCAAATGGTAAATATTTATTAGTTTTTATATTTCTACACCATTCTGGTTTAAATTGATGTTTAACATTTTCATATTTAGATTTAAGTAGTTTAAATACCATTTTTTCCGTTTTATTATAACATTTTGGACACCAAATACCATTTGTAATATCACTTAACATAGTTGTAAAAGGTTCATTACATTCATCGCATATAAATTCTATCTTTTTATTAGTTCTTTTAAATAAATTTCTTGGATTTACATTTTTATCTAAAATAAATTTAGACCTTTCAACAGACGCAAAAGAATTATTAAAACACATAGAACAATTATTATTATCACATAATTTTTGATGACCACAATATTGACAAAATTGTCCTTTACTTGTAATACATTTAGGAATCATTTCAAATGTATGAGGGCATTTATCACAATTAAATTTATACTTTATTCTATCAGCTCCTTTAAAAACTAATTTAACATCTATTGTATTTTCATTAGACCAACAATGTGCTTTTGAATGTGAAGCAAAAGATTTATTAAAACATTCTTCACAATTACCACATAATTTTTTATTAGCACAATAAGGACACCAACTATTAGATTGATTAATATTTAATAGTTTTAATTCAAAATCATGATTACATTTATCACAATCAAACCAAAACTTTGTATGACTATTTAAAGCCACTTCATTTGGCATTTTTTCATTTTTAGCAGACCAATAGTGCGCTTTTAGATGACTATCAAATTTTGCCATATTTTTTATTTTATTAATTAAAATAATTTTTTATTTCAATTTTATTTTAGTTTTAACAAAAAATTGAAAACTAATTAGTTATAATATAAAAGTTATATTATAATTAATAACTAACAAATGGAACTTCAAACTTGCTATTTTTGTGAAAATAAAATTATTTCTTGTATGACAGATAAAATAAATGATATTATTTATTGTGAACATTGTGAAATTATTTTAGGAACTAAATCATTATTGTCATTACAAAATAATGAAATAAGTGAATGTATTGTATGTTTAGAAAGTAAAATGTCTATTAAACTGCCAAATTGTATACATAAATTATGTTTAGATTGTTGTAAAAATATTTATTTAGGATATAATTCACAAGAAAAACCAATTGATTATAAAGATATAAATCACGATACAACAGAACCTTTTAATTTAAATGATGATTTAGAAAATGACCCAGAAAGACAAAAAATGGAAGAATATGAATTATTTGAAGATAAGTATTTAAATTATGATAAGTCATATGAAGAACTAATTAATATTAGAAATAGTTTAATTATTAATAGACCAGACTGGATGAATACAGAAAATTTTATTGATTGGGAAAATAGAAATATACAATACTTTATATCAGCATATAAGTTTGATAATTTGGAAGATAATAAAAAAGCAAATGCTAACCCAAAATGTCCTTATTGTCGTCAATAAATAAAATACTTATATTTTGTATAAAATTTAAATAAATCTTTTTTTAGTTTCATTTAAAATACATTCATTATCTAAATAATAATTATAACAATTATTAAAAGCATAACTAGGTGTATCACTTATTAAATCTTCATCCCATATAACATTTTTTTTATTTTCATTTATCCAATTAATTAATTTTATCGAATCATTTGTTATTGCTCGATAATGTAACATAATAAACCAATTACATCTATTATATATTTTTGGACAACAATATTTATTTAATATAAATAGCAACTCATCATCGTTATTAATATATAAATTATGATTTTCTTGTTCATGTTTTTGATGTATATTTTTTTGTATCCAAGTTCCAAAACCACCAGATATATTTTGTTCAGAATAAGTATCATTTGTTATTTCTGTAAAATAATTCCACCAACATGCAATAGCACACCATATAGTTGAATTTGTTTCATTATTTTCTATTAATATTTTTACTAATTGTGAATAATTGGTAACACTTAAATTTAAAAATGTTTCTGGTGTTATATTACAATTTATTAAAGATTGAAATGGACTTGTTTTAATATATATATTACTTAGGTTAAATTTAGTTTTTTCTAAAAATAATAATACTTTATTACCATCACAATTATATAAATTTGGAAAATTCTCCCAAATACAACTTTTATAATTATATGGTATTTTTATAAATAAATTATTATTAATAGTTGTTTTATATTTTTTTTGTATTTTTTTTACAGCTTTATCAAATGTGTCATTAAATGAATTACAAAATACATTCCATTCATTTAATGTATTAGGTGTAAATAAGCTAATATCACATTCATTTACATCTAGTTGCGGTATGATTAATTTATTATCATAACTTATAACAAAAGATACACCTGCTTTAAATAACATTTTAGTAGTATTTGGTTTTTTAATTTATACTATTTATAAAATAGTAATTCAATTTTTTTATTTTATAAATATAAAAAAAAATTGAAAACAAAATAGTTATAATATAAAAGTTATATTATAATTAATAACTATAACTATAACTATAACTATAAAAATGGGAATTTATCTTAACTGCGAAAATAAAAGTGAAGATGAAAGTGAAGATGAAATTAAAGATGAAAGTGAAGATGAAAGTGAAGATGAAAGTGAAGATGAAAGTGAAGATGAAAGTGAAGATGAAAGTGAAGATGAAAGTGAAGATGAAAGTGAAGATAGTGATATTGGTAGTTATAAAAGTGAAGATGCTTGGACATACGAACCATATTATTTAAGTAATCTAATTAGTAATTTACTAAATACAAAACTAGAATTAAAAGAAAAAATTATTAAATTAGAAGAAGAAAATACTAAATTAAAAAAAGAAATTAAAAATCTAAAAAAATAAAAACAAAATAAAAACAAAATAAAAACAAAATAAAAACAAAATAATTATATAAAATATCACTTAATATTTTAATGATACATATAGTATTAAAGAAGAATTAAAATATATAATATTTTAATAAAAGAAACAATAGATAATAATTAATATATTTAGTATTAAATAATTTTGTTAGATAATAATAAATTATAAACATAATATAAATATAATAATGGATAAAGATAGTATTTTTTTTTATATATTTATAGGATTTGTTTTAGTAATTTGTTTAAAAATATATAGTGAATCAGATGCTTTTAATTTAAAATGTATTATATCAAATGTAGATGGTGAAACATATTGTGTTAGGGAACGTGCTAAGTTAGAATTGGCGGCAGATTTATTAGCAAAGGTAACTAACAAATGTAAAGAATTAGTAGTTTATGTAGGTGAAAAATATAAAGATAAAGGAGATGAAAGAGTGCGACTTTTAGTAGAAAATTTTGACCCAAAGAGAGTAAGTGAAACATTGCCAACAAGCGAGTTTACAGCATATAGTGAAAACAAAGGTGAAAAAATAGCTTTTTGTTTAAATAAAAAGAAAGAAGGTGGAAAACTAATAGATTTAAATACATTAACATTTGTAGCAATACATGAGTTAGCACATGTAATGACAAAAGAAGAAGGACATAAACTAGTATTTTGGCAAAATTTCAAGTTTTTGTTAGAAAATGCAAAAGAAGCAGGGATTTATAATCCAGTAAATTATAAACAGAGTCCTACAGAATATTGTGGTATGCAAATTACAGACAATCCATATTATGATTTAAAATAAAATAAGTTTTGTTAGATTTTTTAATAAAGCAAAATATAAAATCTAACAAAATAAAATAATAAAGCAAATTTTTCATATAAAAATATTAACTTATTTAAATATATATGTCATCATTTCAAATATTTAAAGTAAACCATTTAATTGATAAAAATAAGATAGATACAATATATGTTTTTTATGGTAGTAATTTAGACGTTGATGAAGATATAGATTTAACTGAATTATTTAAAGTAGAACCAACTAACAAATTATTTAATAATATATTTACACAAGAAGAGTTACAAAATATTAAAGATAAAGATATTGATGTTGAATTTTTAAATGAAGCAATTCATATTGATGATACAATTGGTATAATTAAGTTAAAAATTGTATTGGCATTAGGTATTAGAACTACAATTGATGAGCTTTATTTATATTCTCTTAAAAAAGAAAAGTTATTACCATCGTTAGTTTATCAAATGCTAACACAAAATGATACAATTACATTAACATATGAAAGATTACAATCATTATTATTAAATATTCGTGATAAATATGGTAAACCAATTGACTTTTTACAGGGCAAAAAGAAAAAAGAAAAATATATATTTGAAGATATTTTAGAATTAGGACTAGAAACAGAGGAATACTATGTAACAAAAGTATTAGGACAAAAGTTTTTTATGGTAACAAATGAATATCCATATATAATTGACCCATATTATTTAGAAGAATATGACCCTTTGTTAGAACAATCTAACAAAGAAATTACAACACTAAATTCACATTTATTATTAAATAATGGTGAAATTATAAATAATAATATTTATTTATGTACGGCAGAAAATGTATTAGGATATTTAGATTCAGAAGGCATATCAGAAGACTATTGTATGAAAATTTATTATCCATTTTTGTATCGCAGAGATATTAAATCATTAGATGAATTAGAAATTAATAAAAGAAAGTTAATTAGTGAAAACAAAGCACTATTAAATGAACAAATGATAAGAAGTTTTAAAAATGTTGATATGTTTTATGATATATATAAAACTAAAACTGAATCAGATAGGTTCTCTTTAATTAAAAAAAAGACAGGTATTAAAAGTTTTAGAATAACTCTTTATCCAGATTCAAATGTAAAGATACCAGTAGATGTTATTTTTAAATTATTACATGCTACACAAAGTATTCCATTAATTAAGTTTAATCCATCTACTAGACAAGAAAATATTTATAGATTATTTGTAGATGATATATCTACAGATGGCCGTAAAATACCATATTTACCAAAAGCAATGATTTTTAAGTTAATAAAGGCAATTGGTAAAACAAGATCAGTCGCAACATTTATAAGAATAAATAAAACAGATATACTTATTTGTGAGTTTCATGATGATGCAAGTATATCAATATATTCAGTTATTGATTTTGAATCACCAATTATGCTAGGTGAAACAAGTGAAGACAAATTTAATTTGTTAGATGGAATAATTAGAAATGCTATAAATCCAGTAATTGAACAAATTAGACCTTTTTTTGAGCAGAGTGGATATAAGATAAATAATTTTAAAACTATTACAAGTAACCTAGTAGAAATTGATGAGATGGTATATCAAACCGCGTATAAAATAACAACACCAATAGAAATAAATAAATTTTCTGGTTGTATTACTAGTATATTTAATATAGAGTCAAATAATTTTAAGAAAGGGTTAGAATTGCGTTATAAACGTGTTTCTAATTTTAATAAACGTGATAGTCAAGAAGCATTTGTAATAGAAAAACAAAAACAAGGTTATAATGCTAATGAAATAATAGATTTATTAGTTGAAAATTATGATGATATGGATAAATCAAAAGCAACTGAGTTATTACAAAAAATTATTAGTGAATTACAAGTTGAAAGAGGTGTTAAACGTAAGGCAATTGAAATTAAAATTAATCCTGGATTTAAAACTAATTTTACTTATGTTCCAATTTCTGGTGAACTAACAATTCAGATGCATAGTATTGATAATATATATTATTTAGATACAGTTCCTATATTTTTAAATAGTTTAATTCGTATTACACAAGATAAGAGTAGTAGTGCTTTTGCTACAGACTATATTAATCAATTATGTTCAGCAAATGAAATAGAAGATATTCGTTTTAATGATATTATTGCTGAATCAGAAGAAGCAGTGTCAGAATTACCAGAAGGAGAAAGTCTTAGTTCAATATCATATCCAGAAGAAACAGAACAAGAACGTTCTGAATATAATAAACAGGCAAGAATGAATGAATTGTTAGATATTTTTGGTTATGAAGAAGGAGAAGGAGAAAAAAATTATTATGAATACGAAGGTGGAAAACCTAGTAGTGATAGTAGTAGTTCAAATATTAAAATAAGTTCTGATTTTAGTTTAGGTAGTTTAGTTGAACCTTCACTAGAAGAAAATGAAAGTACTAGATCAAGTGAAAAAACTTTTACACTATCTAGCAATCAAGAAGATAAAGATGAAGATGAAAGAACTAGATCAAGTGAAAAAACTTTTACACTATCTAGCAATCAAGAAGATGAAGATGAAAGTGTTAAATCTTCAACTAAATCTAATAGTTTATCTAATAAAATTAAATTAAATTCAACTCCTAGTAGTACTTCTAGTGGAATAATTAAAATAACTTCATCTAGTCAACCTACTAGTAAAAATACTGAAGAATCAGAGGATATATTTACAGAAAAATTAATTAGCTTAAAAGAAAGAACATCGACACCAAAATCGTCATCTTCTCTTATTAGATTAAAAGAAACAGCACCTATTTCATCTGCTTCAATAAAAGAAAGAGAACCAACACCAGCCTCATCATCTTCTCTTATTAGCTTAGAAGAGATAAAAGAAAGAGAGACAACACCAGTATCATCAGAATCACTTATTAGTTTAGAAGAAACAATACCGATAAAAGAAAGAGAGTCAACACCAGAATCACTTATTAGTTTAGAAGAAACAAAATCAATAAAAGAAAGAGAACCAACACCAGTCTCATCAGAATCACTTATTAGTTTAGAAAAAACAATACCAATAAAAGAAAGAGAGACAACACCAGTATCATCAGAATCACTTATTAGTTTAGAAGAAACAATGCCAATAAAAGAAAGAGAGTCAACACCAGCCTCATCAGAATCACTTATTAGCTTAAAAGAAAAAGAGACAACACCTGGTTCATTTATTAGTTTAAAAGAAACAACTCTTATACAAGAAAAAAGAATTAAAAGTGATGATGAATTTTTAAGTGATAGTGATGAAGAAGAAGAAATAAGAGAACCAACACCTGAAAAAACTATAAATATTGAAGTTAGAACACCAACACCAGAAGAAGAAATAATTTCAATACCAAAAACACCATTACAAATTTTTGAAACTCAAACACCATTTTTAGAAGAAGAAGAAGAGGAAATTATTCCCATTAGTAAAAAACCTACAGTAGTATTAGAAGAAGAAGAAGAAGAAATTATTCCAATTAGTAAAAAACCTACAGTAGTATTAGAAGAAGAAGAGGAAATTATTCCAATTAGTAAAAAACCTACAGTAG
>JACCEA012352674.1_pt1 | contig 97775 bp, 165 predicted proteins | sample 7449851 | NCBI WGS metagenome assembly JACCEA01 (sample SAMN15323453, study PRJNA562643) | freshwater metagenome | isolation source: river surface water | place: USA:Blue River Watershed | collected 2017-08-18 | reverse complement strand
CCAAGTGAGATGTTAGCTCTTCAAGCCAACCATTTTTTAACATAGATTTATAAAATCCAGTGCCTTGCATCTCAGCTCTTGTCTTACACTTAATAGCTTCCTCCTTGCACCTTTCGTATGTCCAATACCCAGCTGGCCTACAAATATAATCTAAATGAGATGTTAGTTCTTCAAGCCATTTATTATCCTTCATTACATTGTAAAAGGTTTTTCCTTGCATTTCTTGTCTGGTCTTACACTTAAGAGCTTCTTCCATACATCTCTCATATGTCCAGTATCCAGATTCTTTTTGAATCCTGGTAACATGAGAAAGCAATTCTAACCAACCACTTTTTCGTATTCGGTTATAAACACCTCCATCAGACTTTTGAAGTTCTGCTATTGTATTATATTTTAGAGCTTCTTCCTTGCAAAAATCGTATGTTAATTTTCTATAAGGTTTCATAGATTTAATTTTTTATCACAATGCAAGAATGCTATTACTGGAGGCAACTCAGATTTATAAGGAACTCTAAGAAGTACACTTTCATCTCCAGTAATATTAGAACCAAAAAGAGACATAGCAGTCTTAGAAGCATTTTGTGTCCCAAACTCAATCGTTCCAGAAAAATCTTTTAACATCATTGTTTCCAATTCTGAAGGTATTTTATCTTCTGTGAGATATAATCTCCTAAAAGCAAGATTTCCTTCAAATTGATACAAACCATCAGAGTTGTGTTTATTTTTTGTGTCTATGGATATATTTCTATGCCGTGATGTAATATTTTCCAAATTTTTTTTTAATTCTTTATCTGGAAATGCGTAGTTATCGACAGAAAGCATTGACATCCAAATATGTCCATCTTCTATAAGATTAATTACTTTTGTAAGCCAAATAAAATCTTCTATTGTCATTTTAGATTTAGAATCATATTGACATAATATATTTATTAATGGATTTTTATTTTCATTCTTAAAATTATTAAATGCCTTGAAGAGCTTAAACTGTTCAAAATCATCAATTTCTGAAAATCCTATTTTAGCTATTTCTTCGAGAATTACAGAGCCAAATGTATTATCAATCCCAAGTGTTATCATTTTTTTCTTTCAGCCTTAAGTTTTTTAAGTCTCTTAAGGTGATACTCCATCTCACTAATGAATGTGTCAACAGCCCAGTCAGACTCTGCCTCAAATACATCAACCACTGTATTTCCAGCATGCATATAGAGCGTTGTGTCATCAGCGTGTCTTGGCTTCTGAATAATAACAGGATTTGCCTCGCTTCCGACTGGGAACGTTCTATGTCTCTCGTCAGAGTAGGCTCCGCACTGAGCTAAATAAATGCCTTGACATACAATCTCTGCATTTTCTCTAAGTGTGCTTGTTGCGTCATTTCTAAATGTAATCGTTGTTAATAATCCCATATAATTATTTTTTTAATTCTTATACTACAATTGAATTTGCTTGGTGGTATGTATTATAAGATTCATACTTTTTAAGATACTCAGCAACCTCAGATGATTTTACGTGTTTTGGAACTTCTGGGTCACGCTTTCTAATCAATTTTTCAAGTTCTACGTATCTGAATAAACCCGCTCTATTCACTGATAAGTCAAGTTCAATTAATTCCTTAACATTTCTCATGAATTCAATTTCTCTTTCTCGATTGATTTTTTGCCAAGCTTCAACACCAATTATAGCAACTTCAATAACATCATTAAGTGCTAAGTCAAGAGTAGGCTTCTCAATAATAAAATCCACACTATCATCTTTCCAGTTAAGTCCAACTCTATAGTGTCTCCACTTATCATCCCACTGACTGATTGTTAACATATACCTTGTGGAAAGATAACTTATCTTCTCCTCAATGGTCATTTTTTCTATTGTTTGTCTGTTCATTTTGTTTTATTATTCTATTTTTTTATAAGTTCAAGAACATCCTTAGAATCAACATCAATTCCAGAGCCAGTTGCTTCAAGCTCGTACTCATAGAAGTCACGCATTCTTCGACCCTCAATCCAGGTTGTCTGGCTAACAGTGTAGACAGCCTCGCAGTCTTCTGTTACTTGTCTATCAACGACTGTACCCTTCTTGGCCCATCTAGATGACTTAATTTGTACCACATCACCCTTCTCAAACTTGAAGTCTATGTGCTTCTTGCAAGAGCTATCGCATGATGCGAAAGTGATTAAAATTAATAATAGTGCTAAAAATTTCATACGCTTTTTTCCTTAAGTTATACGATGAATCTAAAAAAATGTTTCAATAACATGTTCGTGCGAATAAATAATATCATTTTCTTCGTACCAATGATACTTCTGAATTTTTAGACTAAAGGTTTTTGTTTCAGCATTGAATCCTGAAATTAACTTAAATGTCCTTAAATCACTATTAACTCTGCAATTAAAATCTACATATAATAAATCTGTCACAATGCTCTCAATTGTACCTGGGAGTTGGACACATCTCTTTACATTATGTCCCTTAAGATAGATAGTTCGATTATCAGCACCAACAAGTGCTTCATATCCTGATAAATTAAATCTTAATTCCATTAATTTGTTTTTATTATAAGGCCTTATCAATAAACGCCTTGTATTTATCATCAACCTCTGACAATTCAACTTCAAGAACTCTAATCTTGGTCTTATGCTCAAGTATTTGCTTATCAATTCTGCCAGATTCTTCAATCTTCATCTTCATGATTTCAGACTTGGTTGCCATTCTGAGCCAGCCCTTGTCTATCTCCTGGTCATCGAATTCAATATCCTTCTCCTGTGAGGTCTGATAGACAAAGGTCTTTCATCTGACTAATAAGCTCCTCCAACGTATCAGCGTGCCAGAAGTTAATTCCAGCTCTCTCACAGAATGAGTGAAGGCAAGATAAGCCATAACCATTAAATATAATTCTGTGTTTTTCCTGCTCTGGACTAAGATATGCTCCAGTAAACTTATACTTTCCTCCACCAGAACCTCCATAACCTGTACCACCATCTATTTGTAAGAAGTATAATGTTGAGTACCAAAGTGGGAAATTTGCTGTTGGTGTCCCTATTTGTGATATTTTATTCTTCATATTAATCGCAACTGCAGAAGTCCATATCTCTATCACGGAACTCCTTAAGGGTTATTGTTTCTACATTAAGGTTGTACTTTTTAACCTCTTTATCAAAAGACGTTAGGCTCTTTCCATCTATTACCTCAAGGGCCATAGCTGTAAATAAATTATTACAAACCTTGCAGGCGCTAAGTCTAACAAGTCTGTGGTCGTTATTTTCTTCTTCCATTAGGCAAATGTAACTATAAAAAATTATCTGTGCAAATTTTTTTGAAAGCAAAAATGCTCAGCCCCCTTAGGACTGAGCATAGTATTCCTTGTAGAAATTTTCCTTAAACCTGTGGTATCCGCTTCCGAGCCAATAGTTATAATTACTAAACCAACTCTTGGCCACATTAGATGCATTTGGATTTTCCCTTATCTTCTTTACTTCTCTATTATGCTTCTTGTAGTAGTCTGCCTGCCTAACAACCTTGTACTTAATCATTAGGTCTTCTATTTCCTTCTCAGCACTGGTCTCGAAGTAAAAATATTCATCTGTGTAATTTCCAGTCTTCCCAATTGTGTCCTCAAAATAGCTTATCTCCTCAAGAAACTTATGAATAATACTTGCATCTACCTTTGTTCCATCTGGGAAGGTAACAACCTTGACCTGGATAACTCGTTCTTCCGTGTTAATTTTCATCTTTTTTATTTATACAAGATTTATTACTTCAGACACCTTAACCTCGCTCTTATCTTTTACCTCAGCCCACACACCTTTACAGTATATAGTTGATTCGTTATTTCCAAACTGCAGAAGGTCCTCTTGCTGATAGTACTTGAATCCAGTTGAACTTGTGAGCATATATAGCCACTTACTCGCTACACATGAAGGATGAGGAATACTTGATGAGTCAATTATTGCCCCCTTAACAAATCCTCTCTGGATTGCATCCTCAATAATATCACTTCTCTTGCTGAACAATTCTGGAAACTCCTCCTCCAGTCGCTCAACCTTCCAATCATATTCTTCATCTTGCTCTATTTCAAGAAAGAAGTGAACTGACATTATTGCCTCAACTTGCTGCTTGCTAAGCATCATCTTCTCAATTTCAAGCAAGGTCTCATCAATATTCTTATTCCACTTATCTTGCTCTCTATCAGCGTGCTTTGAGTCAGAGCCAGTTCCAAGAAAATCTACAGGAGCATCCGATATTAAGTTTCTTAGTTTTTCAATTAAATTTTCAGACATAATTTATAGTTTAAGTTTTATTTGAATCTCTTTTCTTTACAGCTCTCTCTATTCTGTCCTCAACTTTATGTAGAATCAATAGGACAATTAATAGTCCAGCTGTAAAAATAATTGGAGTGATTATATATCCAATTCCAACAATTACACCTATTGCAGCTGTAAGCCATATGAACGCTGCAGATGTAACTCCTGATACAGCCTTGTCATCATTCTTAAAGATAAGTCCAGCGCCAAGGAATCCAACTCCAGTCACAATCTGTGCAATGATTCTTGTTGGGTCAAAGTTGGTTTGGCCATCTTTCATGACGAAGCTAATTGATGCAAATAGGCATGCTCCAACACAAACAATTATGTGTGTTCGAATTCCAGCTACCTTGTGCTTAAGTTCTCTCTCCGAGCCTATAAGGAAGCCACAAAGTGTTGCTGCTAAGACTCTTGGCAACAGAAACATTATAAGCTCCATTTCTTTCATGACCTAAGCTCTTGCTTGTAAAACTTTTGAGTTATGTATCTTAGCCATGATACTGTCATTCCACTTATGATTAAAGGATACTTAACAATATCTCCATCCTTTGCATTTGCCAGGTATCTGTAGAAGCCCTGAGACATTAAGCCATCAATCTTAGAGAATGGGTCGATTACATATGCCACCTCTTCATTTAAAATTGAATTATTATACTCGTTAAGTGTTTTAACTGGCTCAAAGATAATTGTAATATCCTCTTTCCTACTTGGAATGCAATCTATGTGTGACTCATGAACTTTCAGAGCATGGTACTCATCTCTCTCAATTTCTTCAATTGTTAAGCCATCTGGAGCCTTCGAAAAAACACAAATTGTTCCTTTCTCTGCAAATGAATACTTTTTTTCCATAGGGTCTCTTAATTCAGAGTCACCGTAAAGTTGCTCTGGGTCATACACATCCAGAATTATAACACATGTACTAAGATTCTCATTAACAAGTGAGATTTCTGCTTCTGACTCAACAACTGTTGTATAGCCAATTTTATTTAGCTTATCTTTAATTTCCTGCATATTTTTATTTTACAACTTTAATTTTACCTGTTCTATGTTTGTTAAAGAACCAGAGCCAATGCCCAGCCTTCCAAAGTCTTGGATTATTCTTATCCTCAATATCAGAAACACTAACTGCGGTGTAATGGTCTTGAATTATTAGTTTAACTCGCTGAGTATTCTTCTTATAGTAGTCAATGGCCTTCATTATTTGCTTGGTAGTAAGAGTTTCTCTCACAGTTGGAAGCTCGCCATATGAAATTATTTCCCTTGGCTTCTTCTTGAATAAGGATAGTATCCAGTCAAAAAGATTCATTTCTCAAGTTTAATTAAGTTTTCAACCTCCTGACTACAAGGAACACAGGTCATGGTGTAGGTATTTCCAGTACCCCTCTCAGCAAAACATAAACCAGTTCTTGAGTCCTTGATATAATGTATATCATAAGGATTTATATTTCTGTTTCCGTTTTTAATATAAGATGGGTTTTCACTACAAGAAGTGATGAAAACTAATAATATTATTGCTATTTTTTTCATAATGAATATTTTTTAGAATATTCTATTTTTTACACTAATTGAATATCCATATTCACCTTGACCACTGTAGACTGCCATTGTGTACTTTCCAATTACGAATGCCTCTTGGTCGAACATATCCTCAGCCTCAACTGGATGACCATATTTCTTTACAACTTCCCAGATGTGGTCCATGATGTTGCTTGAGCAGAATGACTCTCTTCTATTCCATGCGGAGTCACTAAGAGCTTTCTCAAGATGTTTAATTCTCTCAAGCCAGTCTTTAACCATCATGTCACTTATGTCACTCTCAATTATCGACTGAATGAATTCATAGGTCTTTTCAATTCGCCTAAGGTCAATAAATTCCTTAAATTGGTCCACTTCCTCCTTGTACTTAAGGAACTCAGCATACTCAGGAAGCTTATGAATTGCCTTCACTCTCTTGAAGTATGCATCCATTTCCTTCATTAAGTCTGATTTTTTATCGAATATTCCGTCCATTATTTATTAAATTTTATGTTCAATTCTTCCGAGTCTTTCATTTTCAAGTTTCTTCCAAACAGCCTGAGGAACATTAACCCAAACTTCAACATAATAACTAACATTAAAGTGTGAATTATATTTTTCTTCTATTTCTTCATTATATTTCATATCAGCCTCAGTGTATTTTTTGCCATATGAATTGTAGCCACCATAATTATGCTTTATAATAAATTCAGCTCCTGTCTTTGGGTCTTTAAATCCAAGCTCAATCTCATCACTTCCTCCGTAGTGCTTAGACTTAACCATACCATTAAACCCTAAGAGTTCATTCTCTCCATACTCAAGCGGAACTCTATCCTTGTAGCTTTTCTCTGGGAGAACAATCATCTTAAATTCAAGACTAACGCCCTTATCTTTCTTGATGATATTTTTCATTACTCTCTCAACGGCATAAACATCCTTATGCCCAGTGAGCTTAGTCCAATTTTTGTCTTTATTAAACTTATCTCTAAGCTCCTTGCACTCTTGCACTTTTTCAGCATAAGACTTCTCTATCTCTCCACCAGACATAAGTGTGAAGTAGTTGTTATAAATCTCTTGGATTTGATTAACTGCATCCTGGCTTTTAGACGAATTGTTGGTTCCAGCCTTCTCGAACTTAACCATTAAGTCCTTAAGTACTGAGTCAACACTTGCAAGCTCTATGAACTTGTCAGCACTGAACTCGCCAACTTCAGCCAATCTCTTCTGATATAATAGTGCGCCAAAAAAATTATTAACCATGAACTTCTCATCATTAAGCTTTGAAAGGAATTTCATATCAGATACAAAGTGCTCATTCACAATTCTTTCCTTAATTGTCAAGCTCTTGCTGTTTCCACTAACACCACCAAGTGAATAACTATTTTTGGTTTCATTTGATGATAGGTATGCGTCAAACGCTTTTCTAAATTTAGATATATCAATGTCAAAAACAGTCTTTAATAGAAGTCCAAATCCTCTTTCTTGATATGATTGTGAATCCTGAAAAAACTTAAAGTGGTTAAGGTTAACAAGTAATGTTAGAATCTGAGAACTCGTTAGGTCACTTTGCTTGTATGTACGAACAGTTATTGGTGAATCTGGAGCATTATACCAAAGAAGTCTTCTGAATCCATCAAGAAGGATAATATTAGCATCTGTCTTTTCAAGTAAGAAGAAATTTTGATACTCATATATTTCTCTTGGAGGATTTTCAGCAAGTCCTTCATAGTCACCACCAGAGTTAAATTGACTGGTTTCTATTCCAAGAGCCCTGTAAGTGTCTTTAAGTTTATTTGACAACTCCTTAGCTGAGTCAAATAAGTTTAGACTATATGGCGCTCCAACAACACTATCTTGATATGTTCCTAATTTTTCCATTATTTTAATTATACGCATTAAAAAAGTTTATGTTACAAAAAACCCCAACTATTTGTCAGGGCTAATTGTTATAATCTTTGCAAATATTTCCTCGTACTCCTGGAATCTATGTTCTCTAATTGGTTTAACTCTTGGCTCTGTATCAAAATGCAGTAGCAAGCAAGGGCTGATATTATTATACTTATCAACATACTCGTATCTTACGAGTTCCTTGTTATTAATTCTCTGCTTAATCTTATTGTGATACGGATACATATTTAACTTATAAGTTTATAAAGAGTCATTGGATTTTATCAGACATTGCCATATTTATTGGCATCAACGAACTTAGGGAAGTAGGCCTGAGCAACCTCAAGAGGCTATCTCTGAATCAGTTCGACCCAAGACTTCCTTGATGTATTTTGTTATCCTAACTTCTACTGACTCCTTATCTGTATCCATGTTGCGAAGATAATTAAATTATCTTATTAAGCAAAACTTTTGCTCCAGCAATCTTATACTGAAGCTCTTCCTCGAAGTTTTTTGGACGCTGACAAAGCTTTCCATCAATGAAGCAGTGAGCCCATTTATCTTTCATGGTCTCAATCATCATCTCCTCAAGCCTATTGTCTGTATATTCTTCCTCAAGCTTAAACTTGCTCCTTGCACGCTCTTGATTAGAGTGCTCATGCATTGCCTGATATACAATTTTTATGACTGACTCTGGACCAAAGTCACAAGCTTTCTCAAATGTTTCACAAAATCCATTGCTAAATCTATTTGAAACTCCATCAAGAATCTGAATGCGTGACTTCATGTCTTCAAGACTCTTATAGCGCCTCTCATCAACAATACTCCAACCACTGCTCCATGTTTCACCACATTTCATCCACCAGAATTCATCTACATCCTGAGTTTTTAAATCCTCAAAAAGTATTAAATCACCCATTAAAATTACAGTTTGACTTTCTAAGAAATCTTTGTGAGTCAACTTCTTTCCACTTGATAACGCATCTTTAGCTTCTTGCCTTGTTAGGTCATTCATTTTAATCTTCATCTTCATCTGGATTTGGAGTTGTTAAAATCTCAATAACTTCACTAATTGGCGTAGTTTTCTTTATCCAATTACACCTACTCCATTTATCAAAGCATCCGTACTCATCCCAAAGAATGTTCTCAACTCCATCACTGTATCCAAACACTGTGTTGTCGTAAGAGGAGAATCCGATTTTCTTTCCATGTCCATAGGCAATGGCTACCTCACCATCTTCCTTATTGACTTCAATATCTTTACCAATCGCTTTTCCTGCAGATGAAATCATTGAGCTAATAAAGTTTTCATTTTCACTTCTAACAGAGACAATAAATCCATTTGCCCTCAGGGCATCAACAAGCTCCTGTGACCTCTTGCAAGTCGAGAAATTTGCCGAGTAAGATGGCTTGTTAATCTCATACTTGATGTCAATTGGATTCTCTTTACGAACCTTGAATAAAAATGAGTTATCAAATTTCTTTCCAGGATGGTAGTAAGACTTATTAAATTTCACAATTGTTCCAACTGGAATTCCCTTACACTTAAGAGTTCTTCGAATTGCAGCCTTGATGCTTATTGGATTAAATCTGCGGTTGAACAAATATGCATCCTTGTAGAAGTTAAATCCAAATGGAGTGTAAAATCTATTATCAGTGTAATAGCAAGCCTCTCCATTATAGAGTTTCCTTTCTTCCTCCTCTTCATTATACATGAAGTTGTGTGACCAACAATAGTGAAGGTCACCCTCAATTAAAATGCTATTACACTCGTTGCGTCTCCAATGTTTTGGAGCCTGATGTCCAAGCTTTGAATTTTCCTTAACTCTCATAATTTTTTAAATACTTTTTCTGCAATTTCTCTTATCTTTTTATCACCAAGCAAGTGAAGGTCTGAACCATGATAGCTAATAAATTGCGCACCTATTAACCTCTCTCCATTATGCATAAATCCAACATTATATCTTTCCTTGTTGAGGTCTTCCTTTTTTCCATTAAATCTGATGATAAATTCTTCTATCTCTTTTCTTTTTGGATGAAATACCGAACTAGTCTGTAGAAATGAGTGATAAACCCAGACATTTCCTCCATACTCACTTGGCCTAGATTTGACTTTAAATTTAATATCTGGAAACTCTTTTTTTAGTGCATCTCTAACAATTTTTGAGTGCTCTTCTAGTTTTATGATTTTACCAGAATTAATTTGTTCAGAGAATTCCTTAACCATATTCTTTTGCTGAATGGTTAATTTCCTTCTCCTTTTTGTTAAATCCTTCTTGCCATTTTCTGTTAGAACTGCAACTGGTTCATTTTTCATATGAACTGTTGGAGCTCCACGAGCAATCTTTACATGCCTAACAGTATCCATTCTAGTTACAGCAAAGTCAACGCCCTTTATAAGATTTGTGGTATCCTTTTCCTTGGAGCCATATCCATACTCAAAGCCCCATAGCTCAAGGACTTCTGGCATTATATAATACTTCTCTTTGAAATATGTGCCTTTACTTTCTTTAAACGGTACAAGCCAAAGATTCCACTCTCTCATTATTATTGTGAATCTATCTTTATTCATAATAAGTCTGATAGTTGTTTGTTAACTTTCTTGATAGCTCTCTTATTCTCTTTAATCTTTTCAAGAAAGTCGGCAATTAACTCATTTTTTTTAAGAATCATTCCTGGGAGCTCATCTCCTCTGCAATCAGGAGCTTTAATTCCTAGATGCTTCTCGTTGTGAATCGTTGAGAGCCAAAGTCTGAAGTTATTTCTGGTTGAGACATTTAGGTCATAGTCAATAAACAAATGTCCTCTCTCATACTTCAACTGTTCAAGTTTGGCATATAGTGATTTATATTTTTGAATTACTGTTTTTCCCATATCCTTTTTTTAAAAGAGGCAAGAAGGGGAGTGCTCCCACCTTGCCACGAAGTTTGATTCAGCATCGAATCCAGTTTGTAGAGCCCTCCAATGAGCGGCCTGCAGTCTTGATGCACTGGAACACCTTAACACCTGCGTGAACTTATTTATACGGAAAATAATCAGAAATGTTTCAAATACTATATATTTGAATCATAAATTTCACATAATTTATGTAAGTCGCAATATTTTACAACCTCTTGTTTAAATTCATGAGTAGAGTAAAAGTTTGAATCATTTGTTGATAAGTGTGTTTTAAACTCTTTTTCAATCCCTTCCATTTTATACACATATTCTTTAGCGACCTCTAATGCTTGTGAATCAGATTTTGCATTAACTTTGAAGGTTCTTTTTATAACTTTAACTATTTCAAAATCTTTTGTATTATAAAAATAAGAAACAGTATTAAATTCAAAAGTTCTTATGTTATATGGAGTTTTAGTTGGAGTTACTTCAAACCCTTCAATACTCAAAGGGTCTATGAAATTAAATTTTTCTGGTAAAACCCCAACCTCAAACTCTTTATTATTGATTTTTATACGCAATAACCTATATGAGTTTATTTCTTTGAACAGGAAAGTTCTGTCCATTTCTTTGTGGGTTATGTTTTTTGCAAAAAAACCCTTGTAGGTATCAAGAATTTTACCTTCGTAAAATGTGTCTATAAAGCAAATTGCAGCTAAAGTCGAAAAATCAGAATTTCTTATGGTTTTTTGAAATTTATCATAATATTTTTCTTTTTCACTATAACAAAAGCCAGAAAGAACTTTAAATGCATTTACTACATATGTAATTCCTATGTTTGATTTTAAATAAAAATCATATTCATAAAAAACATGTTTGTATAGTGGGTTTCTTAACTCAGAAATACCTTGATTTAAAAGAAACATTACTAACTTTAATTCACTGGCTGGTATCGCAAATAATTTAGATTCTAATAGAGATAAATATTCTGGCGGTATTGGTGGTAAAGTTTCTTTTTTTAAAAATTTAGAAAAATTTAATTTGTAAACTTCTACATTTTTTACTTTTCCTTCTGAATTTCTTGGTGGCACCAAAGAGTAGGTACCATGATGTTTGATAACATTCGATAATTTGTCCATAAAAAAATTTTTTGACCCCCACCTTATGTGGGGCTTGATTATTAATTAGACAAATTTAATACTTTTTTTTGTTAAATCAAAATAATTTTAATTTTTTATTACTCATGGCATAAAATAACATTATGAAAATGGACTTAAATTATGGTCATCAGATGAAACATTATGAGAAGTGTCACTTTGATTAGATGGTTCCCAGGTTCCTCCAGCTCCAGCTCCGCCAAATTCTCCGCCCCCAAACTCAACAGCTTGTTCGTCTGAATTGTTCAAGGCATCTCCAAGCATTGCTCCAGCTACATTTCCTCCAAGGACAGCGCCAGTAAGCGCATCGTCTGTCAAGTATCCAATTGCTACTGAAGTTAAGAATCCATCATCCTTCGTTACCTCACGATTTCTGAAGTAGTCCTTAACATAGACATCTTCATCATTGTTGGCAACATATAATCCGTGTTCATCCTTCTCAATGATGCTCTTTGACTTCCCAGTAAATTCCTTAACTCTCTTAAGGTATTCTCTCTTCTCAATATCTCCATGCCATATGTGATATAAATTACCCTTAGCATATCCAATTTTACCTTGAACCACATCATAGAATCTCTTGCTCCATTCATTAATTGAATCAATGTCATCAGTAAATGATTTGATGATACAGTTGTGCGCAATCTGCCCAGCAGCAGCGTGAGCAATTATGTGGTCTGCGCCACCTACAAGAGCCTTGTCGTATAGCGGCATCTGCTCAAGAACACTTCTTCTTGCACCCCATGCAAATCCAACATGACCATGGTCATTATAGACTTCGCTGGTCCATAATGAAGAGGTTGCATAGTTAGCGCAGAAGCTTCTCCAAACTCTCTTGTTTATGTCATTCGGAGTTAATTCATTACTATCTAAGACATAATCAAGGTTGAATGATGGTTCAGTCTCATCTTTCTCCAGGTGAACACAGTATTCAAATGGTTGAATGATTTTCTTGGTCTTAAGTTGATTCACACCATCAACAAGCCAGTTCTTGTTTGTAAACAAGACATCTGCATCAACCCAGAAAACATACTTATACTTGCTTGGCAATTTATCAATGATATTGTTCAATAAGGCCTCCTTATGCCACAGCATGCTCTTGGTGTAGACTCTCTTGATATTCTCATTCTCTGGAAGCACAGGCTCCGAGTCTCCAATTACACACTCAATAATTCTATGAGGAAGATGCTTGATGCTCTCATAGAATGCCTTAAAGGCTTTGTTTCTGTACTCTGAGCCCTGTGGGTTGAAGAAGCATGAGATAATTACTGCCTCTGAGTTTGTTCGGTACTTACCAAGAAATATGGTATTGTTCTTAATGATGTCTAACATAGCTTATTTGTTTTTTTCTTTTTCGATTTTAAGTTGCAACTTAAGTTGCTCAGTTTTTTCCTTTGAAATCTGAACTTCCTTTTCAGACTTAATCTCTTCAATTGTTACATCGTTTGCATTTGGGCCACAAGATGCTAACGCCAAGATTGTTGATAATAATAAAATTTTTCTCATAACTTTTTTATTCTATTCCTAATGATACTTCCAGGATTCTGAACTCGTTCATAATCTTGGTCCAATTTCTCTTTTTAAAATTTCTAGCAGTCTTGGTTAAGAATTTTATTTCTTCCAAGAAAACTCTTTGTTTAGGAATAAATTCCTCAACTGTAATTCCAATCTCTAGGGCAAGACCAAGAGTTGTCTGACTAATCCAATTATATTCAAATTGCTGCATTAAGTCAGCATCTCGAATTATTTGCTCAAGCCTTCCAATTGCGGTGTGAGCCTTATGATAAGGATATTCACTTGCCTCGATAATAGAGATTACTTGATTATAAAGGTCAAGATTCATGTCTTCCTTAGTAAAATCAACGAAATCCTTAAATCCAGCTACAGCTCTCTCGATATTTTCTCTATCATTATTTTGGGCACCTCCAAGGTGGTCAAAATCATGGAACATCGCTGCCAGGTGAAGTGGTAGCCTTTGGTCGTAATACACACCCTCTCCATTTGCTATATAGTCACAGTACTTAAGAACCGTAAGCAAGTGGTTAAAGTTGTGATACGGCATGTTGTTGGATGTGTTTTTTTTGAAAATGTATTTCAAAGCATCCTGCAGAATGGAGCTATATTTTATAATTTCAATTCCTTCCATTTGAAGCTATTTTTAAAGATTCCATTATTGACTTGAAGAGCCTCTTATATGTTCTCTTAAATCCACTGATGTCCCAGACAATCATGTGCTTCTTTGCACACTCATCAAAAATCTGTTCAAGCCTCATCTCCAAGTTTCTTTCACTCATAGGCTTGCACTCATCTGGTGAAAAGCAAGGAAAACCGCACTCTCTTCCAGTTTGAATACAAATGTTTGGCTCTTTGATATTACATTTTTCTTTTCTATGACTAAGGGTTGAAAAAATCTTAGCAGCAGCTATTAGCTCCCAGTCGAGACCAGCAGATTCATGCTTCTTTCTCTCGCTTATAATTCTTTCCTTAATCCATTCAACCTCCTTATCCTTCTCATATAATTCAACGCTGTTAGAAGCGCCCTTGTTTCTATATGCTCTGATGAGTTCATTCACGGCCTTTGCAGTTCCGCTGCTATCAAACTTAAATGTTTCCTCAAGATGAGCAATTAATTCCTCCAGAGAGAACTGATTCCAATCAACCATAACCTCTGGCTCATGGTACATAATTACCTCTCCATCCTCATTGATATTTAATACTTTTTTTGGATGCTTGCAACCATTCTTACACTTGTGGTTAAACACCATCATTGAACCATATCTACAGTGACTTTCAGTTTCACAAACTTCTTTAGTTTCAAGAATAACCTCCTTGAGTCCACCATTTTGGTCCTCATAGGCATAGTTTCTGACAATTTCTTCAGATATAAGTGGAATTCCATGTTCCTGGTTAAGATACCTATTTGTTGTTGCAACAATTTTATAGTGCAATAGAGCATTGTTACTATCAGCCTTGGATAATTGATATTCATGCTGAATATTCCATAGGCACATATCACCCTTGCTACATCCCTCAACAACCAAGTATAAGTCATGATGTTCATCACCCATATCTGGCATGATTCCGTAGTATTGATAGAAGTGGGTTACACCATCTTTTGTCCTAAAGATAAGTGGACCAAATTCATCTGTCTTAAGTTGTATTGGAATTGTTTTCATAGTTATTTTCTCTTTTCAAGTTCGTATCCAAGAAGTTCAATCCACTTTTGACTAACCTCTTCATTATTACCTCTCTTTATAAAGGCAATTGAATTTTCTAAGTGCTCCTTGGTCATTTTTGTAACCATTATCTTACCATGACTCTGCGTGTTCCACTTAAGAACTCCCATCATGTAATCTTTCTCCATTTGCTCAACTCGCCTCTGGATGTGATAGCGCTCAGCCTCCAGCTCCGATTCTTTTTGCATTGCGAGGTCCATATAGTAATCAGCCATATCTCCCATTATACAAGTTCTATTTTTACATTAACCTTAACGCACTTGTAACCCCAATATTTAAGGTCTTTCCACTCAAGGCCTGGCTGAAGCTGAGCATGAGCTCTGTCAACCTCTCTTTGAATGCTTGCCTTTCTGGTATTGGCCAAGCTACTTTCATCAACGATGCCATTAGCAACGCATACCCACATTTTAACAACCTTTTCCATCAGAACTCATTTTCAATTGCAGACTTAACTGCTTGCCAATGTGATATTTGCCTAACATACTCCTTAAGGCCTAATAGGCCCTGTATATCATCAAGATTATCCAATATGCCATCAACTTTGTCAATGCACATTTTCTTTTGCTCAGGAGTCAATGACTTCATTTTAAATGCTTTTGTTCCAGGCAATGCTCCAACGTAGTTCAGTGTATCACTCATGATTATGAATTTTGTTTGTATCAACCAACTCAAACTCTCCATGAAGTCTAAACTTAACATGACTAAATCCAGAGAAACCATTTAAGTCTTTAGAGACAAATTGATTCCAGAAAGAAATAAAGCTTGCAATATCTTGACTGTAGTGGTCAATAGATACTTGCTTCGGGTCTCCGTATGGAATCACATCAACTCCAGATGAAAGGTCGAGACAAGTCTTGAATGTAAAGTGACTCATTCCACGCTCAAGAGGAGCCTTTCGGTCTTCACTTGAGAGCATTCCTTGCTTGTTTAGAATATTAATCTTATCCATGAATTTTTTCCTTAATTCTTGTTGTAGCAACCAAGTTAAGGTCAACACTGAATCCCATTGCCTTAATTCCATCACGTTGCTCACGCTCGAACTCCTTAGCTGCAGCAATGTCACGAGCATCTTGCTCAATCAACTTTCTGTTAGCTAATTCAATCTTACTCTTAATTGAGGCGCTTGATTTCTTGCGATTCTTTCCAGATAAGTCAACTTTTAACTTGCTGGCCACCTTATCAACGCCAGTCTTACCTAGGATTGTTCCTGGAAGTATAACCAGTGAGTTAATTAACTTGTCAGTTCCTTGACCAACCTTGCTGTTGAATACAGCTGTAACGATTTTTCTTGCTCCTAATCTTTTCATGATTTTTCAAATTATTGATTCATTTTAGTTATACGAAACAAAAAATATTATGTTTCAATCTTTAAATAATAAGCGAGTCAATTACATTATTTTCGGGAATAGAGTCAATTGAATCAACTGGCTCTGGAGCCTTTACTCTCGGCCTAAATTTCTTGACTTCCTTAACTTTGGGTGTCGGCCTCTTAGTTTCCTGTAATCTTCTATTTTCCCTGAGAATAGAAGTATTTTGTGATTCAAGCTCCATTACTTCATATTCGAGAATTTCAATATCAATGTCGTGGTCTTGTGAGTCTGAACACTGTCTTATGTTTACCAGTAGTGATACTGAAAATAATAACATGAACAACTTTTCATTTCCTTTCTTCATGCTATATAAAATCAATTATGTTTTTACTGAACCACTCATTAACTGTGTCATTCGAGATTGACCTTGATGAACCATATCCTTCCTCCTCTTCATTACGAATAGCTGCATAGTATTCTTTCTCCCAGGACCCAGAATCATCACTTGAACTTGATAGCTGAATTTCCATTGTTAGCTCAAGAACAAAGTCCTTGGTATAAATGATAAGTCTTTTTTCAAGAACTGTCGAATAGTGTCTTTGTGAGTAAAACTCCTTAGCATAAAAAAGGTCTCTCTTGGCTAGAAATTCTTCAAGAGACTTATGTCCCTTATTTTTTTCAATAGCCTCTTCAACTATCTTGAAGTAATCTCTTGCTGGAATTGTTGATACCATAAATTTAAGTTAATGATTCAACTTAGTTATACGCAAGAGAGAGAGTAATGTTTCAAATTAGCAAACGTTTTTCCAACTTAGATAATCTTCAAGATGACATTTTTTTAATTTTTTGCCGCTACCGCAAGGGCAATCATCATTTCTCCCAAGCTCACTTCTGTATGGAAGCTCTGAGAAGTTCATGATAACCTCCTCATAGCCATTGATGTGATTTACCTCATGTTGCCACACTTGAGCCTGAAAGCCCTTGTGAGTTTCCTTATGTAGTTCTCCATCAGGAGTATAGAACTCAACATCAACAAAGAAATATCTATCAGCAACAACAGTTAATCCAGGAACACTCTTCCATGTAAGGCAGCCCTCAAACTTCTGGAGCTTGATGCCGTATAGCCTTGTAATCTTTGGGTCAATTGCAATCCTGCAGTCTCTATCACTTCCCTCAGAGTTTTTAACAGCAACCATTCTTAGGTTAAATCTCTCTCCATCAAGACTACACTGATTAGCAGCAAGCCCAATTCCGTCTCTACGAGAAATTGCATATTCCTTGAATGCCTCAATCTGCTCCTTGTGAGTTTCTATAAATTTAGAAACATCCTCAATTGCTGGAGTGTTTGGTGTTTGCTCGTCTGGTATTACTTCAAATTTCATTTCCTTAATCTTCATTAACAAAATTGTGATTATATATAAATTCTTCTAATTCTTTGCTTTTTGCTTTAAACGCCTTGAAATCTCCACGCTCTTGCTCATCTTCTGACTTAAGTCTTTGATACTTTTGTGAGCCTTGTCTAATTGCGCTACTTTCGTCATTGGCATAAAAATCGCCTTCAATTCCCCATTGAATTCCATCAAAAGAGACAACAATATATTTTTCCATTGTTGGAGTTTTAGGTGTTTGCTCACCTTGGATTACTTCAAGTTTCATTTTATATTTTTTTTAAGTATTCTGCAGAAAAGCATCCACTAAAGCCTTCAAGAAATACTACTTCTTGATTACCTCTATCCATGTAACTATCTGTTTGACAAGTCCAAACTTTATTTTTATACTCTTCAAGAGTTGACTCAAAGCATGTATGCATTACAACCTCATCTCCTTTTTTTAAAGTTTCAGTTCTATTCTCATTGATATAACTATCTCCTGTCATATTACTTATGTTTAATGTTGCCAAAAACAGTATTAGTGGCGTTAAGGCTGCCAATACAATCACAAACATTTTAATGTGAAAATCAAACCAGCTTATCTTTACACGCCTCATCCAACAACTTTATTATAAATATGCTCCAAAAAACAACAATTATAATATAGTACATTGAAACAGTGTAAATTAACTTTTAGTCAATAAATTTTCAAATTCAGTAGGGGTAAACTTATCTTGGTATTTCATGAATAAAACAAATTTTTCTTCTTCCCATAATGTGGTTGGATTAAAACCCTTGTTTTTAAATTTATACTCAAGCTCAGAAACTTCACTCTCAAGACACTTAATTTCTTCCTCTAAGTCTTCCACCTGGTCCTCCAGGTCCTCAACCTCTTTTTTTAAGTCACTAACATCACTCTCAAGGTCATCCAAATCAAATAGTTCCTTAAATTCATCTGATTCTTCAAAAAAACATCTTATTTCTTCAAAGTTATCACAATCTTCTATTTTTCTACAAAATTCATCTGAGGCTCCAAATTCTTCTTTGAAGAACTTAACTAGGTTTTCTTTAAAATCTTTCATTAGTTCTACAGTTAAAACATTTTCTACATAGTGGCATATACTCTTTTGTCTCTCCTAGCATAACCACTTCCTCACTATCTGTTAGTCTATATGAAAAATGTGCAAGTGATGAGCAATCCATACATATAGCCTTAACCTTTGTTACATACTCTGCAATCGCAAGAAGACCTGGCATAGGTCCAAATGGTTGCCCAGCGTAGTCCATGTCAAGCCCAGCAACAATAACTCTTATTCCTCTGTCTGCAAGAGTTGTACAAACCTTAATTATTTTGTTGTCAAAAAACTGCGCTTCATCAATACCAACCACATCAATATCAGCATCAATTAAGTCAAGAATATCAATAGCATGTACAACAACTACAGACTCAATTGCATTCTTAGAGTGACTTACAACCTCTGAGTCACTATATCTATTATCAACCTTTGGCTTAAAGACTTTAAACTTTTGTCCAGCAATCTGAACTCGCTTAATTCTTCTTATCAGTTCCTCAGTCTTACCAGAGAACATAGAGCCACATACAACCTCTATGTAGCCCGTATTATTATTTGATTCTAAAAACATTATTTACTATTTGCTATTTCTCTCCACTTTGGGCCTAGGTCTTTCAGCCAACTTTCAAATGACCCACTGTATCCTTTTTGACAAGTGATTGCGTAGTTGATGGCTAGATGGCGCATCTCATCTCCATTATAAGTTTCTTTTGAATCTATTTTATTCAAATCTTCCTTAAGTCTTTTTAAGAAGCTATCATCACCATCATCACCAGAAAGAAGCCAATCAATTCTTTGCATGTATACTTGGGCTTTTGATATTATATCCACCGCATTATTAAACTCAAATATCACTTCATCTGGATATTTATAGTGAAACTTGTCTTCTGGATATTTTTCAAACCACTCTGGACCATTCCAGTGGTCTTTTAGTTCTTGTTCTGTTAGAGGCTGACCACTCTTGTCTATTTCCCTTTTAATATCCTCTATTGTATCTATGAATCTATATTGGATATATTCCCATTTTCCACCTGACATATTATACCTCCTTTTTTTTATTTATTAATCCCACCAGCTCTCAATTTTTTCTTGAATGATATCAAAAAATAATTTTCTTGCCTTATCATGACGAAGCTTCCCCATTATAAGAGCTTGAAGCTCTATGTCATTATGGTCTGACGTGTATCTATCTTTATTTTTTTTAATATGCTCTATAGCTCTTCTACGCCAAGTTGGATATTTATTGAGATACTCATCAAGGTTATCCTCAAGAATGTCCATGTGCAGTTCACTCATATCACTATCGTCAATTTTTTCAAACCTTAATTTAGTTTTTCTATAGTCAAGATATTCTATTGAATAATATTCATCTGATACTTTATCAATGAGGTTAACACAAATCTGCATCCAAAATACATCTTGCTTATAGTCAACACTTCTCTTGTGTTTATCTATATACTTAAGCGTATTGTTTATTTTAAATTTTAATGCACTATAAATGTAGTAATAGTCATAATCTCTATCTTTCCAAGTTATTTTAACCCACTTTAACAAAGATGGAATTCCAGCTTTAATTGAATGCCAAAACTCTCCAATCCACGTATATTGAAACCATCTAACCCACTTGTATCGAAGAGATGATTGCCACTCTTCAAATTGCTCTTTTGTTATATTTATTCTTTTTGATTTATTCATCTTCTAATTTTTTCCAACCATTATTTATGTCTCCAATAATTATAGCTCCTCGTTCAACTGATTCTTTAAATAAGGTGATGTCTGGGTTTGAGCACTCACAAAATTGTGTGTGTCCACAATAACACAAACCACTCCCAGGCTCATCATCATTGTTCTTTGATTCTTCTCTGAGAGATATCCACTCTTTATATTCTTTATCCTTCATTATTAACAAATTTACCATCAAGATTTATATGCCAATTACCAACTGTTATGATACCAATAAAGAATTCTCCATGTACGGCCACACATATATTTCTACTTCTGCAACGTATATCATAATTGTTTATACGAATAAAAAATAATTATGTTACACTATGCTTTAAATTAAAGCTTGCTTGCTATCTCCAGAAGCTGTTCCTTCAAGTAGGTTTTAACATCTTTCTTTTGAATATCAAGAGAGCTTGTAATTCGTTTCATCAAAATATCTATGTCTCCAACTGTCTGAAGTTTTTCTGACTTTGTAATCAAGTTAACGCTATCAGTAATAAGGAGCGGCTTTAATAAACCATCAATACCCTTCTTAATATCCTTTACATTTCTCTTGCAACTAACCTGAACAAAGCTCCAATCTCCAGTCCATAGAACAACATCAACATTGTCTTTTGGCTTTCCATCCTTGTAAACATCATTAAATGCACTAAGACTCCAGATTGACAATGTAATTTTTGCTGTATTGAATCCGTAGATATTTTTATCTCCCAGAGTGTATGTATCATCATTAACATGCTCGAAACCCAGAGAGCGAAGGTAATCGTGAATTATGAGTTCCTCGAAAACACCTTGTCTGTAACATGGGTTATAGTATTCTGAGTCATACTCATAGGACTCAATTTTGTTTTTTATTTGTTCCTGAAGAACGGATAATTTTGATGTTGGCTCATAGCTATCAACATAAAAATGAGTGTCACTGTGTTTTTTTACACTACACAAATATTTTATTGGACTTCTTTGTCCATGCTCTGTAAGTGAGTGGAGATGAAAATCACCATCTTGTCTTAAGACTTTATAGTCTAATTCAAGGTCTTTTACTCTCATTGCTTGTCGAATTTATCTTTTAGACTCTTAAGTGCGCTGTATTCTCCAAGAGAACCCTTAGCTGACTCAAACTTAGGTGGATTGAAGTTTACAAATTGACCTGGAAGTCTCTTGATGCGAATTGCATCTCTCCAATTTCCGCTGCTATAAATTTTAAACTTAAAGCTCTCAGCTGTTTTCTTCTTATCATGACGACTTGGCTCAGCAATACTAAAGTCGCACTTATAAGTCCTAATGATTGTTCTGTAGTTGTAGTCTTTTCTGCCTGAAAAGTTGTAAGTCTTAGAAGTGTGATACAAATTAAATATCGCCCAGCACTTCCAACCCTGGTCCTCAATATACTTCTCACACTCATTGATGAAACCCTTCAACAAGAAATTTCCTTGAGTTGAGTATACCCAAACAAGACACCATGCACCACCACTCCAGTTGCTTTTTCCAGATGGAGTTACTTCAATTACTGGGAATTCTTTATTCATATACTAAAAGATTAAAAAAGGGGACTTATGGCCTGACCTTATGGGTAATTGAGCAATCTAATAAATACCTCGTCAAGCCAATCGGGTAATTGAGCAATCTATATAATACCTCAAGCCCCCCTGTTTATTATCTTATACGTAAGTAATTAGAATATGTTACACTTTAGGCTTATTTTTTAATAATTTATTCAGTGAGCTTAGTGAGTTTACAGAGCCATCTGGTAGCTCAAACCTTTTCTCAAGTCCTCTACATAAATCTTCAAATTTCTTATCAAGAACGTCCAGGTCATTCTTGGTATTTATATAGCCCCATTGATACTTTGAAAATAATAGCTCCTTAATATTTTCTTTCCTCTTATGAAGAAGAGGGGCATGCTTGATAATCGTTGCCGCTGTATCTGTAACATAAATGAGTCCAGCATATTCAGGAATATCCTCAACCTTCAAGAGACCGTCTGGACATGCAAAGAAAAACTTATTAGGCATCTTGACTTCCTGTGGATTAATCTTCTTTTCTGGAGCACGCCTAACATCTTTCTTCCATCTCTTGCTATACTTATACTTAGCCTCCTTGATGACCTCCGTCTGATTTCGACCCTCGAATATCTTGTGCTTAAACTTTATGAAGTCTGCAGCAAAGTCTGACTTAGAGATTTTCACCTCAACCTCATAGAGGTATCCTGAGCTTGTGACTGAGAAAAAGTCTGACTCCCAGTCTGAGTCAAAAATATATTTGTTTAAAAACAAATGACTATGGTTAGAAAAAAGAATTTCAAGTTTATCTTGTATATGCTTAGAATTCATCTTAGTAATCTTCTCCAAATGGGAAATAGTGACTAATCATGCCAAATTCACCACCGAACATTCTCATATATGCATCATAATCATCCTTGGTAATTGACTGAACACTAATGTTTCTCATGTAGTCATCAAAGCCACTTACATCAATTCCCTCATTCGTTCCGAACCATATCTCAACGTTCCTCTTGCCCTCAAGATTTTTCTTAGATGTTTCAACGCCCTGGTCGTACTCACTCTTGGTCATCACATATGAGTGACATACATCGAATTCGTCAGCATAGTCTGCATTAACAATTACAAGGACATATTCGTCTGCATTAACAATTTTTTCTGGAGTTGCAGTTTGTTTTTTTTCTTGTTGAGGTTCTGCTCCGAATTCCTCAAGATTTCCAAATAATTTACTCATTTTGTTTTCTTTATATCTCTACAGGAGAAATATAAATAACCAAAATTACAATTCCAAATTTGAGACTAAGAAATTTTATGATTTTCTTTGACTGCTCCACGAACATATCCGTGTTTCTTGAATGGCTCAATAAAGACCATCTTAGGGATTGCTCTGCCCTCTCCAGTCCAACGAACTGCAAAGTGTCCACAGACATCAAAGCCCTCAGTTCTTATTGATGTTACATTCCAACTACTATTAACAATTGTCACTGGAATCTTATCAAATGAGTTTATGAACTTTCCTTCCTTGCGTGTGCCATACTTCATCCCAGGATTAACAATAATCATCTCATTCTTACTGAGATAGAAGAAGCAAAGAACTCTATAGACAAATAGCTCTATGGTCTTAACATCATCGTGACTGAAGTGCTCACACTGCTCTCCAGTCTTTCTATTTACATAGAACATTGTCCAGAGTAATTGACCAGAATCCTTACCCTTATCACTATTGAAGTTCATGAAGCAAAAGTGAAGAGTATCATCATTAACGACAAATCTTAATAGAGAGTTTTCTGGAAATATAAAAGTAACCTTTTGATTCTTAAGATTCTTGAAGTAAGTCCAGTCGTAGTGCTCTCCTATTCCTTCAGTATGCTTCTTATTAATTTTAAGCATCTCAAGCTTGTCAATAACAGTGTTTGTTATGTAATATGGCCTCTGGAGCTCACTCGATAATAGATTAAATAATCCAGCTATCTTTGAGTCTACATGCCCTAACTCACCTTCTGCTGTTAACAGATTTCTGAACTCTACTGGATGTAGAGTCTCAATCATCTCCATCATCAAAGTTTCATCTGTGAGGAATCTATTTGCTATGTGATTTTTTAATACCATCTAAAAGCGTTTTAATCTGTTTTTCTATTTCATCATTTCTCTCACTCAAAATAGTTATAAGCGTTGATTTAACAGCTTTAACAGCTTTATCTTCACTAACACCTATAGTGAACTGAGAAATTAATCCATTAGCCTTGTTAATTGCATCTGATTTGTGATTCATAATTTAAGCTCTAATTGCTTGACAAACTGCTATTGGAGCCGCAAGTATCATTACAACAAACCCAACAATCATGCACTGTAAAAATATTAATAGTTTCATTTTTCTAAATTTATAATTTATTTTTAAGCTTTAAGAATTCTTCTGGACGCTTATAGTAGAGCCAGAATGCGTTGCACGGAATGAGTCCAGTCCCAGTCATGTCCATTCCAGAAATTGACTTAAAGTCATCAACTTCAATCTGACGACCCATTCTCTTCTCAATGCAGCAGTCGCAGTAGGAGTCCTCATGCTTATCTGAAATCTCTGTCCATAGTTCATCCTTGAGCATGACCATATTTTCATCAACAAAAATCTCTATACTGCAGTCATCGCAAAGCAGCGCCAGTCTGTCCTTAAGTTCTTTTGTAACCATTAGTCAGAAAATGATACGTTAGTTTTTCTTCTGATGTAGTAGTCATAAGATTTCGCTTGACTTTCAATTGCGATGAAGTGATAGTCAGATAAGGCATGCTTTGTTGACGCTACTCCATCTTTTTTCCTTGCAAAGACTTCATAAAGTAATGTATTCCAAGCCTCATTGAATTTTTTTTCATCCAAATAGTACTTCATAGTTAAAATGCCTCCATGACCAAATGCACTATATGCCCTGCTCTTGACTCCACCAATCACTCCTTCACAGAAAAATTGACCATCAACATAGATGTCAACAACTTCGCCATCCACAAGTTCACGATTTTCCTCAGCAAACTTCTTTGCCTCACTCAAAAGCTCACTAAGAACCGCACCAGCTTTCTCGATGTGTTCTATATATTCTTTTACCTTGTTTTGCATATGATTAAATAATTGTAATCAAAGACTCAATGATAATTCCAATAATTTCAATAATGATTATAGCCCATCCTTCACTATCGCCTCTACTTCTATTTCTTTTTTTCATTCTTCTTAACTTTTGTGAAGTAATTACTCTCCTTAAGCTCCTTACCATCTGCAAGAGCAGAGTTATAGTGAATTCCATCAACAGCCCACTCCTCAATCGAACCGAATATATCGTCTGCAAGATATGGTTCTTCAGTAGTAATTATCTCAAGCCTCTTCCTACACTCCTCAAGACCAAACTCATGCCCAAGTCTTCCGAAGGCTTCATCAAGAAAAGAGCCAGCATATCCTGCGGCTCCATCAAGGTCAATTGTTAGAATTTTATCATCAATAACAGCTTGCTTGAATTTTATTTGAAGATGTTCCTCATAAAACTCTTCTGCAGAGTGGTCTGAAGTTGAGCGTGAGCGACCTCCTGGATATTGAGTAAAGTCCTTAATAAATTTTAGATTAATTTTTTCCACTAGTTTATTTTTATAATATTGCAAATTCGTCTGGGAGCTGGAATGGAGAGCCATCTCTAACTACTGTGATTTCAATCATTCCTAAGGTTTATAATTTCGCTGTTAATAGAGTCAATTGACCTTCCTATATTGAATATCTTTGTCTCAATATCAATGACACTTTGACGATTTCCAGTCTTCTCTGCCCAATCGGTCTCGAAGGCAAGCTCCTGCTCAAAACTCTTAGCCTTGACCTTAAGAGAATCAATTTCGCTTTCCATTGAGGCGATTTTATCCTGCTTTGATTGGCAAGAGACTAATAACAAAAAAACAACAATTAAGTATTTCATTTTTTCTTATACGGATAAAAATAAAAAATGTTTCAATTGTTCTTAACTAAAAGTAACTTCCATGACACGAGTATTATTCTCAATGTCAATGGCCTTGTCTGAGTTGCCCTGCTCTCTGAGCGACTCAATTAATTCTTGTCTAAGCTCTTCAGTTTTTTCAATAGAGAGTTCTCCGTGAAAATTCGTTGAAGGGAAGTTATTATATCCAAGTTCACTGCATGGTTCAACAATACCAGTTGGCTCATCACATGTTGAGCATATCCAAAATATAAAAACTTTTTTCATTCCTCGATTGATGGTAGATTATTTACAAACACCTTAATTGTCTTCTCATGATTGAAGGCCATGTCATATAGAGCCAGGTCATCAACTCTTGCCCACTTAACCTCATCAACTTCTTTGGGATGGTCTCTATTGTTTTCAATTGATAGCTCTGGAAGAACTGCTACGTCTCGGTGCATGTTTATCTTCGTATCCATGTAGACAGCGTAGTGAAGCGATACTGTCTGAGTTTCTCCATCTGGAATAGAGTGTATTTTCCAAGGATAGTGCAAGTGGTCATAGATGACATGATATTGCTCTGTTGCCTTATACAAGTTAAGTCCAGTCTCTTCCCAAACTTCTCTAACAAGAGCCTCCTCACACGTCTCATCGAAGTCCAGGAAGCCACAAGGCATGCACCACTTCCCAACCTCGTTAGGAAGAGCCTCTCCACGCTTGCCGATTAAGACATAGATTTCACCCTCATGTCGCATGAGAATCATCCCAACAACAGCGACAGACCTTGAGTTCCAAACTTCATCTCCATCAACTGTCCTAAGACACTTATTTTGTCTGTTATTGAACTTCATCGTCTTCTTCGCTTGCCTCTGGCCAAACTGTTACAGCAACTCCGTCAATTTTATTAACGTGTGAGTCTAGCCCAACAAGACCATTCTCAAAGTCAGACATTAGGGCCTCAGCGTTGTCTCCAACTGCAGTTGCGGTGATTGTCCAAGTCTTTGTAATTGTCTTATCCTTCTTAGGATTAAGCTTCTTCATCATCTCAGCCTCATGCTTTCTCATGTCAGCCTCAGCTCTATCGTTTTTCCAATCTTCACTCATAACTTTTTTAGTTTTGATTTTTCATTTTATTTAATCTCCATGCCTCCTTGGCATCCAAGTACTTCTTGTAGGCCTTAGCACTAAAGTTATCCCAATGCTTTCTAAAATTCTTTGGGATTGATTTATCAACTAGCTTTAATTCCATTTTCTTAAATCTTTATGTTATACGTTTATTTTCTAAATTTGTTACATTAAATCCGACTTTTATCATATTTTATTTTTTTAATATATTTATTTATATGAGCAAGAAAAAATTACCAATAGAAGATATTAAGGTTAAATTTAGTATAACTATAAATCCTGTTTTATTCAACAAAATTGATGAACTAAAAAGTAATAAATCTAAGTATATAGAAGATTTAATTTATAAAGATTTATTAAAAAATAAACATATATCTAAATAAAAATATAATGGAGATTGAGAAAAAATGCACAAAATGTAATATAATTAAACATTTGAGTTTATTCACTAAAAATAAAAGTAAAAAAAGTGGATATGAGTCTAATTGTAAAGAGTGTAAAAAAGAATATGATAAACATTATAGAAAAATAAATGCTGAAAAAATAAAAAATTATCGTGAAGATAATAAAGTCGAACACTCTATAAAACACAAAAAATATCTTAAAGAAAACAAAGAGTCTATTACTAATCAAAGAAGAGAATATTATGATAATAATAAAGAAGAGATTAAAGAAAAAAGTAGAAGATATTTTGCTGAAAACAAAGAATCTAAAAGATTATATGATAAAAATTACAGAAAATGGCGCAAAGAAAATGACCCTTTATATAAATTAAAAATAAATATTAGAAGTTCAATAAGACAATCTATTAAAGATAGAGGCTTTAGAAAGAGCTGTAAAACTAATGAAATTCTTGGATGTTCATTTAAAGAATTTAAAGAACACATAGAGAATCAGTTTGAACCTTGGATGAATTGGAATAATCATGGAAATTGGAATGGAATTCCTAAGTATTTTAACACCGCATGGGACCTTGACCATATAATACCTGTAGGCTCTGCAAAAACAGAAGAAGATATTATACGATTAAATCATTACACTAATTTTCAACCTCTTTGTAGTTATACAAATAGAAATATAAAAAGAGATAATATGTAATTTTTATTTTTTTAAATTAACACATGAATCACACAGCGTAGAAATCCATCCACTCTGACGAAGCTGGCCTGGCTCTCCACAACTTTCACACACTGTAGAAGATAATTTTTCATACTTAGAAATTATCTCATGGCACTCATCACTTGCTGAGTTAACATAGAACCTTAGAGTTCCAAATTTTTCCTTAATTTGACAAATCTGCTTATCCCATTCAGCAGTAATCAATTCATCAATCAAGTTCTTAACAAGTTCATACCAGCCAGGACCCATTTCACAAATTCCAGATGTCATAATTTTTGGTCTATCTGGGTAGAATCCATTTTCAAGCCCACCAATGGACTCAAGATAATTGTCAAACTCTTCTTCTGTCATAATTTATTTTTTATCAAATATACAAAATAACAGTAATACTGCAAAAAAAAGTAGCTGTCTTATTTAAAACCTCAGCTACCTTATTAAGTGCGACTACCAACATACCTCAAAAAGGTAGGTCATCATCTATACCAGAGCGGTTTTTTAAGACTCTCGTTCTTTCTGGGAACAAATCAATATTTGGCCCATATTTTTTATTTAAAAACTTCAGCACTTCATCAAAAGAGGCATTGAAGTACTGCATTAAGAATGATGATGCTGTTGACCCACTTCTTCCGCACTCAAAGCATTTATAGAGTCTCTTCTTATCATTAAGAATAAAGTGGGAATTATTTGTTGTAATCGGCTTGCAGAATGGACATCTACCAACATAATTCTCTTTCCTTTTTATAAGAGGAACAAAATCCTTAACCACAACTAACAGGTCCTGGTGAAACATCACCTTATTAATATCAATTTGATTGAAGATGAAGTATGACTTTTTTCTCTTTTTTTTATGCCACAATCTTGATTTCTTCATTAGTGTCTTGCTGCGATGCAATGTCCAGATGGACGAATGTCCCACTCATTTTTTTCGTTCACATAGTGTTCCATGATTCTGCCATATTGGTCTGAAATTCCAGATACAATACCACCCTCAGACGATGGAACATTGTTATATTCTTTAAATCTTAGACCACTCGGAGCCTTCATCGGCTTAATCTTTGCTTCTTTTTTGTTTTTAATCCCCTTTGGTCTTCCGATTGCAAACAAGGACAACTTTAATTGACCAGACTTAGGTATACGTCCCATATCAGAAATTATGAAAATTAAATTTAGGTTGTCTAGGAAAAATAACAACGATGTCCTTCAAGTAGAGATTCTTGTCTGTAATCAAATGCATTCGCTCGTCATTCTCATTAAAACTATCGAACATAAGCTCAAGTATTTTTTCTACATCAGTTGCTTCAAGCCAGTCTTCAAATCCAAGAAGTGTATTTGGACGGAAAGAACTTCCAACTTCTTTAATCCACAATTTTTTGCACTCATCACGAAGAAGCTTGATGTTTTTCTTGTGTATAACTATTGTAGGTGGTATTGAACCATTATCCTTAAACCTATCTTGATTAACAATCCAATAGTCAAGCTGAACTCTATTATCTCTAGAAATCCAGTTTTCAGCTTTTCTTAGGTCTAAATCAAAACTATGTCGCTCACTTGCTCCTTGTGCAAGACAAATAGCGGCTTGCATCCTAGATTTTTCATTCTTTGGCTTTCGAGGAGAATCATCTGTCCAATAGTCTTCTTTATCATAAAAAGTTTCCTTAATATCTATGACAAGCTTATTATATCTCTCTTTGAGACGTTTAAGATTTGCTTGAGCTATTGAGATTTCATCTTTTATCATACTCACTTATACGCAAAAAAACAAAAAATGTTACGTATACTTTAGAAAACCAAATAAACTCCTATTCTTAGGATAGCTTAGGTTATATTGATTCTGGTATGCCTCCTTCTCGAAGCTAATTCCCATGTATGATTTTCTATAGAGTGCAATGAAGTACCAAATAACAAAACCAAAGAACAAGAGCTCCAGCTGCTGCCGCAAGTGAATCCTCTCATGATTTATTAAGACTGCATTGTCCTTGCTCCTTTGGTCTGGAACAAATATTAGTGGCAAGATGGCAAGTCCGCCTATCTTCATATCCATTCTGAATGTGCGCTCTATGAGGCGAAGAAACTTAGGAGCAACTACAATCATAAATTTCCTTGCTTGACACCCTTCATTGTAGCTTCATCGGACTTCCAGTATCTATACTTAATTGTCTCCGTGACATACTGCTTCATCTCCTGAACCAAGTTAGGTCTATCATCATATACACAAAGGACATACTCTGTATATCCAGGATTAAGTTCAATTGCTGTCTTTGCTCTGGCAAGATTGTATGTTGTCAATAATTTCTCAGCAAGCTCAACAAGCTCATCTCTATTCTCAGAAAAAAATAGATACTTACCAATTGTTCCGTGAAATTCTTTTTCAATTTCTTCCTTCATAAGGCTCAACTTATCCTTAGAGCAATCATGATTCACAATCCACTTCCAGTGACGTGTGTAAACTATTTCTATTCCATTATTCATAAAGCCACTGTACTGCACGCTCACAGGTTTCATCAAGATTATTAAATACTGGAATTCTATACTTCAAAGCCTTCTTTGCCATATATCTCATTCCAGATGCCTCCTCAGGGTATCCAAGAATCACCTTACCAGATTTCATCCACTCTCCAAACTCAATATTCGTTGTGAATCCAGGCATTGTCTCCAGGTCTCTTGGAACCCAAAATATAATTATGTCAGCAGCATTAAGAGCCTTATCTTCCCACTCAACCTGTGTATCATAGTCGTAGCCATCCTCAGGATTTCTTTTCTCTGGAATTAAGATATGTTCTGCATAGTCAAGCTCTCTTAAGGCTTTAATAGCCTTTGGTCTCCATGACTTAGCATCAAGAGTTCTCGGAGTTGGTCCAGCAAGAAAAATCTTCTTACCAGCAACTGGAATTTTATCTTCTGCATAAATTTCAAGACCCTTCATAAACATTAAGTTGCAGTCAAGCTCTCCAGCAAATACATTCTCATCATAGAACTTATCAATTGCATTCATTGCAAAGACAATTTGCTCCTCTGATACTGGGGTGAAGTGCCAAGCATCACAACTTACATTAATCATGTTTCTCTGAACCTTCCAGAGGCCGTGAATGTGGCCAACAATGTTGAAGTAGTACTTGCTTGCTCTATCTGGATAGTGGTTCAACACAACCTCCTTACCATTACTTAGAGTCAATATTTGAGTATTCTTAACAGATGCAAATAAGTCATTAAGCCTATCAAGAGGACGTGGGTCATCGTAGTTACCCATTATAAGGTGAATGGTTCCATTGAGTCTCTTGGTTACCTCAAGGCCTCTGTCTGTTGTTGCGAAGTCGCCAATGTGATAGACTTCATCTTCTGGACCAACAACAGAGTTCCATCTCTCCACAAGATAATCTTCTTGCTCCTGGACTGTATTAAATGGTCTGTAAAATAAGTTAAATCTGTCATCATCGAAATGTGTGTCACTTGTAAAAAATCTTTTCATATTAGTTTTCATTTTCTTCTTTTGATTTTCCTTTTAAATTTGTACCAAAAATAGCATTAATTGAATTCACATCACTTTGAGAAACACCCATCAACTTTAGTTTTAGATTAGAAATTTCTTCCATCATATTATCTTCTCTCTTGATGGCACCAGATATTACTTCATTTAATCCTTTTTCTCTAAACAAAGCACTTTCGTAGTTTTGCCTTAAAAGACTTATACTTTTTAGCATGGGCCACTGATGAAAAAACTCTGGAACCCTTTTATAATACCACCAAAATAATATGTGATTAATTTTTAAACTTATTTGTTCTAAATTTTTCATAATTTTACTTATTTCTACAAAGACCCTTACAGTCACATATTGTAACATTATCACTATAGCACAACTGCATCTCATCAAAAAAAACTTCTTGAATCTCTGAAACTTTGAATGTTTCGCAATCTCCAATTTCATTTCCGTTGTTATAATGCCAAGGCTGCTTTTCAAGTTTTCCAATAAAAGTATTATCGTTGTCTATAAACTCAACCCTCCACCAACTGTTAAAAAATCCGTATTTACTTTCTAGTCTTAACAAAACCAAATCTTTATCACTTATAGATAATAATTTTCCGTTTTTATTTTCAAAAGAAACTTTCATACATTAATAATCTAAAATAATTTCACCAGACGGCCTTGTTAACACTATCTCTCTCGCATGCGTAGGAAATGGCTTTAAGTGATAACCATTATCATCAAAAAATCCATTTTCATATCTTCTTATACCCTGATGCACAAAGTTTCCAGCAAATTGATTTCTAAAACCTATTTCATACCACTTATCATTCTCAAACTTAAAATCCATTGATGATTGTACATGTTGATGGTAATTTGTTATTCTCCAGCCTTCTTTTTCTTCAAGCATATCTTTATTTTTTTGCTATTCTACTCGCAATGATTTCGTCAATCTTGCCTGCAAATGTTTTTTTAATGTAGTCATAAGGACAAGATTCACCACCTTCTTCACTCGGTGTATCATATTTTCTCTTTAGACCCCAATACTGTTCTGCCCAGTCAACAAACTCTTGACCAATTGTTGGTGGTATAAGTTCTGGACCTGGGTCCATCATTAAATCGTCTTCCATGTTTATCTACTTTGTATTCATGGCAAATATAAAACAAAAAACGGTAACAACCAAAGGATTACCGTTTTTTATATACTTAAGGGGATAATAGTAATGTTGATGTTCCAAATACATTATGGCAAAGAAGTACTCAGTGGATTGAAAATGAGATTGTAATTAAAGATGATTCTCAGTCAAAAGTTAAAATATTAGACATCAAAAAAGCATCTGATTTATAGTTTGGTGAGAATACTACATAACTCCCGACTTATCAGTGATATAGTGTTTTTTAAAGTAGCACTTTTCATTTATTTAAAAATTTAACAACTTCTTTAATACAAACCTCTAAAGCATCATCAATATTGAAAATTTTAAACATCTCTTGAAAAAACTCTTCTGATGTAATTTCTTTATTATGATACATTTCAACAAAAGATTCTTCTACAAGTTCCCAATAATCTTCTTTAAAAAACAAAAACTTAAGTTCGCCATTTATAAAATATATTTCACTACTTGCATGCCACTCATAATTAATATTATTCATGATAGCATAGTAAGGTGTTGTACTATTTTCAAAAAAAACAATTTCACCTTCTTTTTTATTTTGAAAAAAACCTGTATCAGAGTAACTTCCAACACCAGTCTTAGTATTCATAGAAAATCTTCTATCCACCTTCAATCCAGTTAATGGATATGGTACATATTCTTTATCTCCAGAAAAAGAAAAAGTTCCATCATTATTATTTGTCATTACTGACATTTTTATTTTTTTTGGAATCATTTTAGTAAATCATTTCAGGTGTAACTTCCTTCCTTGAGTCATCCTTGAAAAGTACTCTGTACTTGATGAAGTAGTTATACTTCCCTCCACCAATCAATAAGTCCTCGATGACAACTCTTGATGAATCTGACTTAAGCATCACAATGTCTCCAACTTGATACTTAAGGCTCTTTGTGGCTTCTTCCCTGTGAACCATAGCCATTGTCAAGTTCTTGAACTTTGAGAGCTCTCCATTGATGTACTCAAGTGAGTCAACATGGTGATTACAACTTGAGTTCAGTAAGAGCTCCTTCTGGAGAGCCTCATTGGTCCTTTTTTGCTCAGCTGCAGCATCAACAGACTTTTGATAGTCCATGAATGCCCACAAGCCTACAATTAAAGTAATGGATATAGCTGTTATCCAGGTATTTAATAAACTATTTTTCATGATAACATTTTTTCAAGTTCTTCAACTGTAATTACCTTTTTTCCAAGGCTTTCTGCCTTCTGCTCCTTAGAGCTTCCAGAACCAACCGCCTTCATAACGAGATGTGAGATTTTATCTGATACACCAGAAGCTATTTTACCTCCTCTAAGTACAATCTCGGATTCGAGGTCTGGTCTTCTTACTCCAGAGAATACAAAGGCAAGCCCATCCATATCATTGGATGTTGCAACCACAGCCTCAGTTTTCTTGATAGTAACCAAGTCTCCAAGGTCAGCAATGAATTCTTTATATTTTTCAAGACCATCCATATATGACATTGCAGATATTGTTTGAAAACCTTCTATTGAGGTAATTTCTCCAACACTTGGATTTTCAAGATGTTCAAGAAGAACGAGTTTCTTGCTTCCAAGATTTTCGAAGCATCCAGATGCATGTTGAAGCTTAGAAAGCTCAACACCCTTCATTTTAGACTGAATCTCGCTGAATACAATCTCAGCCTTACGCTCTCCGAATCTATCAATCTTTTCAAAGTCAGATTGACTCGCAGATAGTATTTTCTTTACGGTGTCGAAGCCTGCATCAAATAACATTTGACAAGTTCCCTCAGATACATTATCAACTCCAAGAATCTTGAAGAAGCTTGTAAGGAACATAACTTGTTGTTCATTTGTAGCCTCTGTCGTTATAAGCTCAACATGATTATCATTCCACTTAACATCAACACCAATTGACAAACTCACTTGACTAAGGTCAAATCCAGTTTCCTCAATAATTTCAACAACCTTAGGAATAACCATCCCTGAACGCTTTACAGTCATTCGAGTTCCAATTCCAATTCTATTATCCAGCATGAACTTTGCATTGTTCCCAGTTACATTCGTAACTGTTGCTCCGTCAAGTCTTGTTGGCTCAATCTGCATAACTGGCTTAACAAGTCCTTTCTTAGAAATCTGCCACTTAATACCAGTCACAACTGTTTCCTTAACCTCTTCAAAGTCGCCTTTATATGCACGAGCAAATGCTGGGTTTCCATTTCTTTCACGTCCAACTGATTGCTGTGTCAAAATACAATTAACCTCTATAATGATTCCATCAATCTCATATTTTTGATTCCACTTTCCGAAAAGGTCTTTGAAATATTCGACAGAAAAATCTTCAGTTTTTGCTATTGCGTAGTCAACTTTATTATCTTGACGTTCATTAAGATAAGTGATAACATCTTCCTTTGTGATAAATTGACCCGTACCCATACCATCTGTTATGATACCATATCGAACATAGTCAACATCATAAGTCTTATCTGTAACATCTGGCTTATTTAAGATTCCAGCAACAGTGTTACGTGGATTTTCTTCATCCTCAGCATACTTCTCATCAAATCGTTGTCGTGGCATAATAGCCTCGCCATACGTATAAATGTCCTCACCTAATGGAGTATCCTTAAAAGCTTTGAAGTGCTCGTGCGAGCGTTGTCCATATTCTCCATCACCTCTTGTATGAGCCTCCATTTTCTTTTCATGAGCAAGAATACTGCAGCCATCAAACTTTGGAGTTAAAATAAACTCTTTATTTTCAAGTCCATATTTTTTAATCCACTTAGAAAGTTCTTCTGGAGTCTTACACTTATGCATTGAGCGCATCTGATGAGCAAGCTTTTCTTTTCGTTCATCATCTTGTGCAATATAGCCAACTTCCTGCAGTAATTCATTTGTTGGGTCTTGTTCTGCAAGCTCGTCAACAAGAGCATCCCACTCAGGGTCACTCATTATTGGATTACCTAATCGGTAAGCCTCATTGGCTTCTGTAATTTTAGAAATAAGTTCTTTTGTTGTCATATCTATTTTTTGAATTATTTTTTAGTCTCCACAACCTCCACAGCCACTGCAACCACTGCTTCCACAGCCACTGCTTCCACATCCACTTGAGCTGCAGCCATCGCTTCCGCATCCAAAGAATGAACCGATGATGCTACAGCCATCACTTCCAGAACTTGAGCTACTTGAGCCTCCGCCTCGGTTGTTTCTATTTGCATATCTCCAAATTCCTCTGATTATAAAAATACCAACGATAACAAGAATGATTATCAACAAGATTTTTCCAAAGCTTGTATCCTCATTTGGATTGCCCGCAGACATTAAGAGTGCTGATATAAGAAGTAAAAAAGGAACAATAACATACACTGCCATGTATTCCTTAACCTTTGACTTGCTTAATACGATGTTCTCTGACATGTTAACTCTCTGATAGTTTACGTTAGAGAATCTAATTTCGGCACTTGGCCAGATGTCAGCTGGAGCATCAACTCCAAACTCTGACTTATATAGTTCAAGGGTGCTATTATACTGGTCGTTGTACTTGACTCTCTCAGAATTTCCACCCTTTGTTGGTCCATGTCCAATTTCCTTTCCAAGAACCTTTCCACAAAGTTCATCCCAATAGGACTCTGTGTACAGCATATGCAAGTGCCAAGCTTGGTCAACCTCATCAGATGGAGTGACAGAAATCTTACTTGTCATTGCCAGGTATAGAAACTTCTTATACTCACTCACAACTCGTGTTGCATAGTCAATCGACCAGCCATTCTCTCTAGCAAGTCTTTGAGTAAGTGTGAATGACGAGCCTTTGTCATCAATGCTAAACTCTGAAATTTTATTCCAAAGTTCTGGATTTTTCATTTGTTTACTTGTCATTTTCTGTGATTTTATTTCTTTTTTTCTTTGGCATATTAGCATTTTTTCTGGTTCTCCAACTCTTATATATACTCCCGACAACATTGGCTGTATAGGTTCCGTATTTTCCAGGAATACTAAGTGCTATTTGTCTGTAGTTTGGATAAATAATGTTCACAATTGGAATAGCTACATTTACATCAATTTTTTCCAACTCACGCAAGATAGTGTTAAAATGAGTTGTACACTTAGATATTTGACTTAATAGCTTTTTGTTATTATCGTCACCATTTTCATTAATCATAGTCACCAATACAACTGCTGCTGGGAAGTCTCCATATGTCCTTGAGTCTAACATAACTTAAGCATATGTAAATTACAGATTGAATCGTCTGAGAATACAGCGCACTCTCTCTTCTTTGGGTCAATTTCATTTACCGAGAATTTCTCGATAACCTGAACAACTTCACCATTCTTAAATGGCCTCTTAGATTTCTTAGAAACCTTATCTCCTACCTTAAAGTCCATATTATTTTGTTGGTTCAAATCCATAAAAATCATTGTATTTCCAATATGAATAGGCAATCTCCTTAGCCTTCTGCTGGTCCTCATCTAATTCAATACACTCCCAGTCAGAGTGAAGTGGGAGCAGGTTTCTTGAGATGTCTGCAACGTCTTGAATTTCCTGGTGATGCACCTTATATTTATTTTTTTCGAAAAGCTCATCTGTGTCTTCTCCATCTTTAATTTCAAAGATAGCTGATGTCTGCCACATTGAAAACCTATTAAGAGCCTCTTTGAATGCTTGCTCAATTAACTCATCAAGAATATTTTGAGAATTCTGATTAATCATTTGCTTGATTAGCCAGTATGGCTGAACCTCCAGGTTCAATCCCATGGTGAACATTTTTAGCTTATTATCTCGGTCTTGTTTAAGTTCAGTTTTTTCCATAACCTATTGTACGATATTTTTTAAAAAATGTTTCACAATTCATAGAAATTGATGGTATACATACCCTCAGTCCTCTTGAAATATCCGTGTTCTGACATGTAGGATAATAGTTCTTGATAGCTCTTTCCAAACAACCTGTCCATCGTGAAGTTTCTTGAGTCATTGGTTAATAGGTCCTCCATCTTAGTATATCCTGGAAGAATAAGCCTGGTAACCATGTAGCACCTCATCTTATACTCTCCATCCCATGATTGCTTGTAATCCTTATGAAGAACTTCTCTTTTTCCATTTGAGTCTCCAACTAGGTATGGAGGAAGAATTTTTCTATAGCCATCATCCATGACAAAGACATGAGCATACATTTCAATGAACTCACACTCATTCTTCCATCCTGGCAATTTTTTAACAACTTTTCTCCAGCCAAACTTATTCTCCAGACTGTTCACATCTGACTTAGTTTTTCTCTCAAGACTCCACATAGAATCTTTGATAAGACTAATCTCTTTGTTCAATCTGTCGTTTTCGCTGGATATACAATCTATACTATACTCAAGCTTAAATATTTTTTCACTTAAATCAGAATTTTTCTTTTTATTCCCAAAAAACCTGTCTATTAATCTCGCTATAAGTTTCATTTTATTTATTTTCGTTTTTCTCATTCTGCTTTATTCCTAAGTATGTTCCAACAGCTCCTCCAGCCAAGAATACAACTATAGGAATTACTTCTCCACTAAGCACAGACTTAATTCCTATTGAGAATGAAATAATCGTAAGCATTCCAACACCCGCTCCAGTAATTATTGATGGCCATATTTTTTTATCTGTCGTGTAGATTACATTCAGAGTTCTAAGGTATATGAAGATAATCTGAGATACGAAGACTATTATAGATGACCAATATGGGTTGTTCATTAACTCTCTCATCTGTACTTGTAGCAAAATGTTGGGTTCAATCCTTCTCTAATATTTTTTTGCTCAGAAACCATATCCTTGTGCTGTGTCTCTAAGAAATTCTTCTGCTCTCTAACAAAGTTCTTTAGCCACTCAAGCTCTTCTTCACTACATGGCCAATTCTTGCCACTCTTAAATAAATCCTGTAAAAAGTCTTTGCAATCTTTAATTAAAGTCTCAAGAAAAGAAATGCTACACCTATTAAACTCCTCAGCTGTTAGTGAATTTATTTCTTGCTCGGTAATCTGTGGATACCTACTCCTAATATTTTTAAACTGCTCTTCTGTCATGATTGCTTATACGAATTTTTACAATAAAATGTTTCAGTGTGATTTTTGAAAACTCACTTGTTAGAGTGGCGAAGTTACAAATTAAAATAATATAATTAGCAATTGTAACATAATATTTTTTAATGCGTATAATAAGTTAACAGCAAAAGATAAGAAGATATGTCAAAAGCGATTCCATATAGCCAAGTTCAAATTATAGACAGAGAAACTGTTAAGTTTGGAGATGCAACGTTTGACTCATTCATCTCCGATAAGGGAGGTGTAGAGCTTGGAACAATGATTGCTCTTGCAGGAACCTCTGGAGCAGGAAAGACAACTCTTTGTAAGAAATTGCAAAAAGACCTTCGTCCAGGAGAAACTTCTGTATTCTATGCACTTGAGAGTCGCAAGTCCTCAGTTGCTCGCCAGACAGCGAGAATTAAGACTGGAGCTGACGAGCTTATCTGTGACGTTGATGACTTCACCACTTGGAGCTCATTCATGACTTATATTTATGATACAAAGCCATTAATGGTTATTGTTGACTCCTTACAACATGCGGCTGACCTATTGTCTAAGGAGAACGGCAAATTTAAGTACGATAACTATAAGAATATTATTAAAGACCTATACGATTGGAAAGACAAGACTGAGGGTATTGCGGTTCTTATTGTTCAGCTTAATGCTAACAACCAAGTAGAGGGTCCTGCAGCAACAATTTTTGACGTTGACGTTCCGATTTTCTTGATTGCAGACCCAAAGACTGGAGAAAGAACATTAAGCACTGAGAAGAACAGAATGGGTCAAACTGGAACACTTAACTATGAGTTCGTTTCTGATGAAAGAGTGATTGCTTTCTATACTCAAGATGAGTGGGATGTTCTTAGAAATGGAGCAACAATTTTTGACCTGGTTCAAGGCGCTATTGAGGCATATACTCATGCATACAAGAACCATGATAACTATAAGGGATTTAAGAAAGCTTTCCTTAAGGAATATAACAAGATTTATAACCAAGACCCAACAGATGGTCTTAGAATTGTTACCCAGACAATAACGTTAATTGATAAGTTGTCTAAGGAATACTTCTAAAAAAAATATTACGTTTCTTTTTTGGTGGTTCTCAAAAGAAAAAAAGGGAGGCTTGAGCCTCCCTTTTGTATTTTATCTCTTTTTGTAAACAAAGTCTACCTTATCCTCAAGCCAAATTGCCTTCTTGATTCCAGCATACTCCTTCCACTCCTTAACTTTTGGAGTGACATAGTTATCTTCAATGAATTTAACAAGTTTCCTTGCCTGGGTCTTACTGGTAGTTTCCCAGTTAGCACACTCACGATAGTGATTGCACTCAATTCCCTTGGTGCTATTTCCAGCATCCTCGAATGCCTTAATCACTTTATCGGCAAGAGAGTAGTTATCTGGTATTGAGTATCCTGGATATATTTCTTTTGAAGTTGACTCATCTTGCATGAATTTCTCAAGGTCAAGCGATACATCATAGAATGGTGTTCTATCCTCATCATATGTCTGCAACTCAAGCTTGCCCCAGTATCTAGGAGATTGCTTATCATAGTGAATAATGTTATAGACTACATGAGAGTTATTTTGAATAATATTCTTGATAAACTCTTGAATGTCAATTAACTCGGCAATACTAACAATTCCGTTCTTGTTTTTAAGCTTAAACTTGAAGTTCTCAATATTAAGCATTTCTATTCCAATAGTCTTTGTTCTCTCGATGTGACCTTCCTCAACACCCCTCTTTACATTATCAATGTAACCATACAAAATTTCATCCATTTTTCTTACTTTTTAAATTTATCTCTTTGCCTTAATTCACTTATCTCAATTGCATCAACGCAATCTGCACACACAAAGATAGTCTTTTTTATTGATTTATCCATTATTTTTAAATCTACATCCCTGTATATTCCATTGTAGTGTGGACAACTGTTGGGATGAAACTTCTGGAACCTCCAGGTTGGAGCTCTAAATAAACGCTTATGCTGGGGGATTATTGGCTTATCATTATTTTTTCTGCTCTTAGAAATTCTTATAAGCATAACCAGTGCTGTCAGGCAAATAGCTAATAATACATAAGATAATATAATTAAGTGCATATTAAAATAATATTTTTTTACAAAGAGAGTGAGCCAGAATAAACCAGCCCACTCTCCACAGCCTAAACCAACTCATCGTAAGAACTAACTGCTTAAGTGTATGATGCTCTTAGCTCTGATAGTACCTTCAGCAAAATAAATTTCGCTTACCATCACCAAGCGTCCACACCTAATTTCTACTACGCAAGCCAAACCACCTGTTTCTACCGACTACTAATCCCTCACCTAACGTTTTCACATAGTCTATATTGGCTTTTTGTCAAGAGGAAATAAGATACAAATCTCCCCAGAGTGTTGATGCTCCGTGGTCCCTCACGGGCTCGAACCGTGGACCCCAACATTATGAGTGTCGTGCTCTAACCAACTGAGCTAAGGGACCTTAAATTTTAGTGGCATAGGGTGGAATCGAACCACCGACAAGTCAGACGTACATTACTGCCCTTGCTTCCAGTTTAGCGCCTATTTAGCTATGCCGTTTTTTTCTGATAAATCAGAATTTGTGACCCCGTTTGGATTCGAACCAAAGACCTACTGCTTAGAAGGCAGTTGCTCTATCCAGCTGAGCTACGGGGCCATTTATTATAAAAACTGGTATCTATCTCCTTTGAGTGTTAAGTGGTTGACATTGCCCATCTTTCAAGGTATGCTTACTTGTCCTTGCTCCACACTACCAGCCTATTTTATTAACTCATAGAAGACCGAATGTCTTGCTCATGCCTACCCTTATTTGCTTCAGCAGTTGCGATGCCATATCTTTCTGCCTTATTCTCACAAATATCTACAAAGTAGTCATGCCTTGACTTCCATGTTTCTTCTGGAATTTTGTTTTTTAGCAACTTAATTGAAGAGGACTTACAAATTTGATAGAACATTTTCTTATCAATATCATAGCACTTTTCAATTTGCCACTTTATATACTCCTCCTGAATAGTTTCCTCATAGTTAAGCTTAGGATTTTCCATCACTTTCCTAACAGCCTTACTCTGAAGAATAGACCCTTCAACTGGAGAAATACTTAATTCCTTATCAACATCAATATCTACTATTTCATCGCAGGCAGCAGTCTCAAATTCAATCCTCTTCCCACAATACTCATCGTAAGTATATTCTGAGCCACCAAACGAAGAAATTAGAATATTCAACAAGCTCATCTCTTTTTCAACAATATCCTTGTTTTCTATGAAGTTGCTAATGAGTGTCTCCTTAATTTCTTCTTTAATGTCCTCTTTGTCTAACATACTACTTTATACGTTTTTTTTGATATTATGTTACAAATTTAATTCATTTTTTAATTCTATCCAAAATTTTCTTGTGAATAGATTTAACTTGACACTCAAGATTTGGAAAGTCGTTGTTAACTATCACATAGTCAGCATACTTTAGCTTCTCCTCATCTGGCATTTGATTTTTCATCCTGTCACGAACTTGCTCCTCAGTGCAACTATCTCTCTCCATAGTTCTCTTGATTCTTGTGTCTTCATCAGCTGTAACAACAATTACCAAGTCAAACCTATCTTGTATTCCAAGCTCAATTCCAATTGCAGACTCCTCTATTACATAATCGCAGTCTTTAAAAAGTTTCTGGGATTCAACCCACGATTCAAAGTGCTCAGATACTGCTGGATGCACAATTGACTCAAGAAGCCTTAGTTTGTCCTCATTCTTAAACACAATCTCTCCAAGAGCTTTTCTATCAAGATTACCGCTTGAGTACAGGCTCTCACCAAAAGTGCTCTTAATTTTTTGAACAACATCTGGACTAAGGTTCATTAGTTTGGAAGCCTCCTTGTCTGAATAGAACACTGGTATGCCAAGCTCTCCAAATAGCCTGCAAGCAGAACTTTTTCCAGAACCAATACCGCCACAAACTAAAACTTTTTTAATCATATTCATCTTAAAGAAAATCAGCAAAATTTTCAACTTGTTGTAATTCTACAACATTCTCCACAGGCTCACCCTCATATAGAACATCCACAGTTCCATGAATACTATTAAGTTTCTCAAGAATTTTACTTCCAATTTGAATAACCTTTCTCTTGTCCTTGATTTCACTCTTAAAGCTTAGATTATTAACAGATTCTGGAATTATATTATTGTTTACACAAATCGTATGAAGAAATGGCTTTATTGACTCAGGTGGATTGCTATTATATCTACCCTTAAGTTGATTTAACTTAAGTTCAATTATATACTCGCCCTCATTAAACTTGCCCTCAATTGCTTCTTCGAAAGTTAATTTCTCATTGTTTTTTTTAACCTTATTTGCCCTAACCTGCAGAGTATATGGAACTGAGTCAAATGTCAATCTATATATAGCTGAATCTCCAATATTAATTTGTTGCTTATAGCTATGAACGCAGTGGTGAAGTTCAGCGCTCTCCTGGTTTAATCTCTCAACTGTCTTAATCTTTTCAACATCCAGCCCCCTAATGGACTTAATGTTTGGGAAGTCTTTGCTTACTTTTAATCTTTGACCTTTTGAAGATAATTTTAATAGATTTTTTCTATTCAACTCATCATGATTTCTCTTAAGAGTTGAGTATGAAGAAACCTTAATGTTTATCTTTACTCCACTATCAAAGGCCATTCTAAAGTAATCAAAAAGAATCGTCTTATCGCACCTATTGTCTTTGCTTAAGAAAAAACAGAACAATAACATATTAGTTTTGTCATCATAAGTTTCATTAATAATTTTAGTAACTATAGCCTTATTATTGTTGATGAAGGTTATTATGTCACTAATTTTATTTGGCTCAATAAGCTTATACAGCTTTATTAAAGAATTTTTATCATTTTTAAAAAACTTGTATAAAAATTTAGCTGGAGGTGCTCCACACTCTAATTCAATAGCCTCAAGAAGAGAGTTGGCACGCCTAGAATTTTTATTGGATATTAAAATTGATTCATCGACATCATTAACCCAATCCTTCCCTATCATAGACTCAAGTAACTTCTTCATTACCTCACCTCTAATTTCTGGGTAGTGATTAGCAAGAACTTCCTTATTTTTCAGAGAGAGCCATCTTTTCCCTCCAACCATAACATAGCCTTTGTTATTAATAGAAAAAATTCTGCTTCTTTTTTTCTGGACTATAACTCTTGAAGATTTATTCTTGAAGGTAGCTCTAACTTGAGTTCTAAAATAATATAATTCAAGTGAATCATAAGTCTTTGAGTATCTTAGAATATTTTCATATGAATGAGTGCCATTATATAACTCAGGAGATGAACTATTTTTATAGCCCTCTTTCGCTTGCTTATCAAATAACTCTAGTCGCTCCTTAGATAGCATTGACCTATCTCTCTCCATACTTGGAAGAGTTCCGTGTGCAACAGCATACTGCTTAGCATACTTGAACTCTTCTCTTGAGACAGAATATCCATCATATGAGTATGATTCGCTAAGAATCCAGTAGATGAAGTGCTCGGTTTCAAAGCTCCTGTACTTAGGATTCTTTTTAAGCATTTTATCTATTATGTCTTTTTTTATTTGGTTCATAGATATGTTCTTCCTGGCTTGCTAATTGACTTGTTTAAATTTTCTTCTTCCTTAAGTTGTTTTTTCCTTAGCTCTTTTCTGTAGCTTCGCTCGATACCTACCATTTTCTCATTCACCCTATTTATATAAACAAGGGCTGCATATTGACTTACATCAAGAACACCATCTTTCTTGATAATCCACATACAATATCTAAGGACATCATAAATCTCATTTAAGGTCTTAAAGCTATCTGGAATCCTATCATAGTACTTTCCAGATATAAATCTTAACCTACCGCTTGAGTCAACCTCAAAGAATGGACAATGGTAAATGTCAATTCCCTCTAAATTCTGTGTCATTTCATCATATTTTTTTGATACCAAGTATATACACTATCTCTCCACTCAGTATCACTCATTCCCCATAAGAATGCCTTATATTGCAAGTTATCTGGAAGTGTCATAAATAACGCCTCAAGCTCATCATTTGAGAACGACTTTCCAGACTCATTTTTTTCATCATAAGTTGCGTTATATACTGCATCGTGAAACGAGGCCCAATCTTGCTTGTCAAACTCATATCGAGCAAGCATATACTTGTGGAAGTGGATTTTTCTCTTAATCTGGTCTTCTCTGTTTTTTTGAAAATCAGGTGTATAAGACTCTTTGAAGCAGCTGCCATTACAAGATGCATCTGGAGGAGAACCCGTACAATATCCACAGTAATTTTTTCCTCCGCTCGTTTCTTTTGTCCAATCTATCATATCATTTTATTTAATCCAATTGATAGTACTTTTCTCTCTGTGTTTCCATTCTGCATTGAGTGCAGATACTTATCTGGTCTGAACAGAATCACTCTCTTTGTTCTTATAATTGCCTTTTCACACTTAAACTCGCCCTGCCCCTTAAGTATTATGTTGAGGCGATAATGCTTCCCCTTTTCAACCTTATCTATGTGCTCTGGCAAATTAAATCCTGGAGAGAATTTAAGAAGATACATATCGAGCCCAAAGATACGAGGAATAGAAAAGACTACCAAAAGTTTTTTTTGATAGTCTCCCCCTTGTCTTCCTGGAACCCACTTAAGCCAGCTCACTATTGTTTATAAATTAACTTTGAGATAAACGCTGCAGTCTTCTGATAGGCAAATTTAACTTTACTTACAATGAAGTCTATTATAGCATCAAACTTAGTTGAGAAGTTATCAACAACAGAAACATTTCCGTACTCATTCTTCACAACCCAGATAGAAATAATTATATTGTAAATCATAACAATTATCATGACCCACCAAAGTTGAGTATCTGTAAGCTCCATCTGAAGATACTTAAAGTCATCGAAGTCTTTTCTCTTCCAATGCTTTTGAACTTGCTCTGGCATCCACTTGGAAAACTCTAGGAGTTCCACATCCTCGCTTGTATTAAAGTAATCTTCAACTTCAACTTCAAGCTCTGGTCGGTCCATCCAAGAGAATGCATCAACCCACTGAAACTTGCCTGAGCCATCAACTCCAATGCACACAACAAACTCATTTTTATTTCCTCCCTCCCACAGCGAGCGTTGCTTATGCACAACACTCATGCTCTGGTTCTTGAAGAACAGAATGAACATCTTAAACTGCTTATGAGGACCATAGAATCCGTTGATGTACTGAAGTCTTCTATCAGTCATTCCAGTAACTTTTTTACCAAGAACAACTGGCTGATAGCCTCCACTTATTTCTGGATACTCATATAGTTTCCAAACTTTTTTCTGTTTTTCAGTAATGTCTTGAAACTTGAATACCGAGTGAGATGCACGAATCTTATTTGTGTATGAGCCAGATGTTGTCATAACATCTGAGTGCTCTGGAAGTTTGTCCCAATCTGTCGAGTATGCGTTACCATCAATTGAGTGGTAGTCTCTGTTAAGCTCGACAAAGTATTCTTTTGTATTAAATCTTTTCTTGAGCATATTAAACTCACCCTGGCTGATGCCGCTCTCGCTTCCGAAGTTGTCTTCCTTTGCCCATCTTGATGGGTGGTAGTCAACATCATAAGGGTGAACGTGACCACAAACATAAGTCTCCGTTCTATAGCAAGTTCTTGGACTCTTGCTGGTTCCGCAAGAATAAGAAACAGTCCTTGTACAATAGATAGGGTGTCTACATGGAACTTCCTCATCCCATGGCTCGTAGTAAGTCACAGTCTTTGTGTAAGAGCCAAGATACTCCGTGTCAGACGTATTGTATGAAACCATGATGGTATTCAACAATATTATGATTATGGAAGTTGGGAGCACAAGAAGTGCTATCTCCCACCAAACCACTTTCTTAGTCCAGAATATCAACAGTATTGCCGCAACAAATACTGGGATGAGCATGAAAATCCATGTAATCATATCCTTATCTTATAAATTTAGAACAATTCGATGTCGTCTTCCTTACCAGTTCGGTATACCTCGTCAGTCTTAGAAGATGTAATTACCTTAATTTCAACTGGTTTAAGTCCATCCGCAAGGAACCAACGATTCGGTGCCTTAAGCAAATAGGTCTTGTGCTCACGCTGCATGTCAATCAAAACTGATTGTTCATTGAAGAATCCTGTACGCTCAATCTCAATTGATTTCATAAGGTCCTTATACATTGATGCATCAAATGTAGGATTGCTCTCTTGAACCCACTTCATTAAGGAACCATCTCCTTGTGAGTATCGACCCTCAATAAGCTTAGGATAAATTTCCTTGAATGCATTCTTGTACTGGTCTGTAACCCCAGCCTTCTGCTTAAGAATTTTCCACATCTTATCGAAGTATGCCTCGCATCTCTTGTTCTGAGCCTCTGTTGAAGCTCGAAGGTCAATTTCTTTATTCTCAATTGAGATGTTCATTGAAAATAGAATAATAATAGCCAACACTCCAACTATTGAAGATACCAGTGCTACGATTTTTTTTGTACTCATGTTCGTCATTTTTCTTTTTTTTATTGGTTATACGAAAATTTTAACTAATTGTTTCAATTATTTTTTCTTTTTTTCATCACGCTTATCAATAAGCTTCTTTATTTTGGCTGCTTTCTCATAATCCTCAACATCTTCTGCATCTGCAAGCATTTCCTCAAGTGATGGTAAGTCTTCATCTTCTGAGAGCGCAATCATCTTATCTTCTGCAAGTTCCTTGCTGCTCTTTCCAATAGGCTTATCACTCGGATATAAAGTATCCCAGAATGTTAAATTATCATCATCATCGTGGTCTTGCTCAAGTAGTTCGCTCATTTCATCAACAAGGTCTGATGAGGAGTAGTTTTCTTCAATTGTCCCATCCTCTATCCACCTATTAATTTCTTCATTCTTGGCTTGAACCTCCTTAAGTGTCTGGTCTCTTTCATCTGGAGTTCCAAACTGAGTAATTTCATGCAGTATTGAGCCTAGTAAGTTATGTAGTGTGAATGGTCGATAATTTGCCTTGAATGAGGCTTCAATCTCATTCATGTGACTGTTGGAGTTTTGTATCTCAAATGAATTGTCCAATACCAACAGTTCTTTTCTGAATTGAGAAAGAGATGAGAACGAAACATTTATTGGATATTCTTCACCATCAATTCTGGTATCTATTTTTCCAAAGGCTCCAAATACAGGATAGTCATAATACTCTATCTCATCACTGACTTCATAAATGGCTACATCCCATGATAGCATGAGCTTGTACTTCTGAAATGGATGCAATAGCTCAAACTCCTTCTCGTAGTCAAGAATGAAATCGTCAATTGTAAGACCATCCATCTCTGCGTTGAATAAAATGTTGAATAAATCCTTGTGAAATATAACCATATCAAACAAGCGCTCGAAAGTAACATCCTCACCAATCTCTACAACCTCTCCAAGTGAGTATACTATATCATCAACACTTATTTCTTCAACAGATTCAGAGCCCGCCTTAGTCTTCTTTAGGCTAAAGTCGGATAAAAATATTTTATCTTTGGTAATAGTAATCATTACTTGTTTTTTAATTTATTTTTTAATTCCTGAAGAGCAGATAAGTCCCCAAGAGTGGATTTCTTATTACCAGTGGAGTAGCTAGTCTTCATTTTAGGCTTGTCAAGAGGACCTTTATTTGCATTCCTTGAGAATGGGTTGTCCGTCACTTGGTTCATAAGCCACTTAATATGCCCATCACCAGTTAAATATTTAGTTGATAGCCAACTTAAAAATGCTGCATATGACTCCTGGGTCATAAATGTCTCTGTAGCAGTTCCAGTTATTGCCAGCGGCTTTCCGCCAGTTATCTGAGACATTGGCGTAGGACTTGTAAATTGACACTTATCCTTGTCAAATGAAGATAAGTAGTCAAGAACGCTCTCCTTAAACTTGTCTGTCTCCATTAATTCCATTACATCTGGAACTGTCAACAAATCCTTCTTAGTAAATACACACCTAGCCTTAGCTGACTCTGGCCTATCAAAGGCAATCTTGACTTTGCTTGTAGGGATATATGCCTTAACTAGGTGAGCAAAGAATGCTTTATTCTTCTGATTTCCCTTGTCGTCAACAAGATTGTACATTTCGTCAATCTTATTGAAAATTTTTTGATTTATTTCCATAGTTAAAAAAAAGTAATTATCAAGAGCAATGGAATAATTGATGCAGAAAGTATAAGTATCAGGTACATAAGTATTTTCCTGGTAAGAATGCCAAATGTTCCATAATTCTCCTGCATCGCTTCAATTCTTCCCTCACCTCCAAATATAGACATATTTATTAAGATGTAGGATATTACCAACAAAAATATTGGAACCAGAACTGGCCTTTCTGCGTCTGAGAAGTCCTTTTCAGTCCAGTTATTAGGCAATTGCGTTCCCACATATATTGCCTCGTATATACTCTGCAAAAGCAAAAATACTATGCCATTCAAAAAAATCTCAAGCCTACTCTTTGAGTATCCGAGAATATTTACTCTGTTATCGTCTTTCTCCATGATTAACTATTAATTTCTCTATCCATGTCACGCTTGATGTCACGCTCCTTTATGGTATTCTTTTTATCGTAAGTCTTCTTACCCTTAGCAAGAGCAATCTTTAACTTCAAGATACCCTTCTCATTTGTAAAGAGCTTGACAGGAACAATTGTTCTCCCCTTAATCTTAAGCTCATTCTCAAATTTCTTGATTTGCTTTTTTGTTAAGAGCAATTTTCTGAGCCTATAAGGCTCGTGATTATTTCTTCCAGACTCCTTGTGCTCCGCAACGTACATGCCAGTGATATAGACTTCGCCAGCCTGGATATAGCAATATGACTCAGTGATGCTTGCCTTACCATTTCTGATAGGCTTAATCTCGGAGCCAACAAGAGAAATACCAGCAACTTCTTCAATTAGGAATTCATATAAGTATGATGACTTCCTATTTTTAATATCAACTGTGTTTTTTGATTTTGCCTTTTTCATCCTTAATTTATACGCAAATATAATTAATTTGTTTCAATAATACAATTTTTTCTTTTTTATTTCTATTTATAAATGTATATAAAAGTATTAACAAATGAAAAAAGAAAAAAACATTATTGTCAGATTGCCAGAAGAATTATTATCTGAATATAAAACTTTATGCGAAAATAATGGATATAGTATGTCTAAGAGAATTAGGAATTTTATTTTATGTGAAATTAAAAAAGAGAAAAATGAGAAAGTTGTCAACAAGTGATTTTATAGAAAAATGTAATAAAATTCACAATAATGAATATGATTATTCTTTGGTTGATTATAAAAATAATAGAATTAAAATAAATATTATTTGCAAGACACACAGAGAGTTTGAGCAACTACCTGCTGCTCATATGCGTGGCCAAGGATGTCCAAAATGCAATAAAGGAGCTATTAAAATTTCAGAAGTAAAAAGTAGAATATTTCAAACTCATGGAGATAATTATGAATATAATTTTTATAATTATAAAGGAATTGGTGAAGAAATTTCTATTAAGTGTGAAATTCATGGATGGTTTAAACAAGCAGCTATTTCACACATAAGTGGAAGTGGATGCCCAAAATGTGGTGGTAGACAAAAATTAACTATAAAAGAATTTATAGAAAAATCAAATTTAAAACATGAAAACAAATATGATTATTCCTTAGTTGAATATAAAAATAATAAAAGTAAAATTGAAATTATATGTTCAAATCATGGAATATTTAAACAATCTCCAAATAGTCATCTTGCAGGACAAGGGTGTCCATCCTGTAAATTATCAAAAGGAGAACTTCAGATAGAGAAAATATTAACTGAAAACAAACTTGAGTTTATAAGACAGCACAAATTCGATGATTGCAAAAACAAAAGACCTCTTCCATTTGATTTTTACTTACCGAATAAAAATGTGTGTATCGAATTTAACGGAAGACAACACTATGAGCCAGTCACAGCATTTGGTGGAGAATGCACTTTTAAAGAAACATTAAAAAACGATGGGATTAAGAAAAAATATTGCAAAGAAAATATGATTAATTTAATTACAATTAAATATACGGACAATGTTTTAGATAAAATCAATTTTATTATTTAATAAATTTCAAATAATCCTCAATGACATCATCATCAACATCTGAGACATTCCATTCACTTGTGACATAAGAAGAATAATCCCTCAATAATTCTCTTTTTTTATCAACATCAAATTTAAGAAATAGTTCCTCAAGTTCAGTTGCAACACTTGACGCATCTGCAGCATCACCCTCAACATCCTCTCGTGGTATTTTTTTCACCACATTATATATTTGCTCCCAAATATCACTTCTATTAATTTTTCTTGTTTGTTCCATAATTTTATTTTAAAAAGGTAAATCTTTATAGTCAATTTCTGATTTTTTACCAATATTTAATTTTTTAAATACCTTTTCCCAATTTGGGTCTGGACTCTGAAATGGTTCTCTGTCCTTATAGTTATCATACCAGCTCCAGGCTACATATGCAAGGTCTCTTAGTGTTAAAACGTGGTCGATTCTATCATACCTTGTCTTACACACAACAGCATTCTCCTCAGCATACAAAAGTGCCTCTCCAGACTTACTGAAACCGTCTATACGATACGCAATAGAGCCATCCTGTGCAAGCTCACTCTGAACCTTAATTCCCTCTGCAAGGCAATCTTTAATTATAATCTCAAGCAATTCCTTCATCTTCTTCTTCCCAATTATCATTTATACCACACTCCTTAACTTGGTCCCAAATAAGGTCACCAGTAAACTTATCCCACAAATCCTTACCTTCACCATACTTCTTCTTAAGCTTGGCATAGTCCTCACTACTTGTTCCATTTGGAATGGAGCTCTCGTTCAAGAAAGAGCAATGACAGATGTCAACACCCTCATCCTTAATATATCCCCAGTAAGGACATGTTTTTGTATAATAAGTATAATCATCTTTATCCTTATTTTTATTTTTTTCTATGTCTGGGACATAGCAATAAGGACCTTCTGGTATTACTGATGTATCTTTTTCTTCCAATTTTTATTATCTTTTAAAAATAAAATCATTCAAACTGTAGTTTCCAAAGCAAATATATTTCTTTTCACCATTTTGTGCAACAAATTCTACAACTTTATCTTTATCTAGGATATTATAGTTAAAAACATCAAAGTCTTTCTTAATTAAATTTGTCTTAAATTGTTCGATAAACTGAATAAATTTATCTTTAGATACTATTCCATGAACATTTCCACCACCGCATCCTATTTCCCAGAAAGCAATTAATTCAGAGTCTGACTCTTCTATATAGAACTCAACTTCAACTCCAGCTTCCCTATACATCTCCACCGCATGTTTCTGTGACTCAGCATATCTCTCTGCATTCCAATCTGGCTCTGGAGCCACAACTTTCTTAATACCCTTCTGAATAATTCCATGAGCACAAGTAGCGCATGTAAAGAATGTGCAGTATATCGTTGCCCCAACTAAGCTTGTCTCAGCCTCATCCATTGCATTTCGCTCTGCATGAATTACATAGTGATTCTTCTCTGGTCTTGTATGACGAGACTCAATGTCATCGTTAACACCACGAGCAAAGCCATTAAAGCCAAGTGAGAGAACCTTCTTCTTATCATTCACAATAACAGCTCCAACACCAGTTGACCTATCCTTACTCCATGTTGACACCTGTCTGGCAAGCTGCATAAATCTGTGGTCCCACTTATTCATCATTTTTTTCTTTTAAAAATTTATCAAGAACTGAAATAATAAAATTCTTTGTTGCCTGACTACCAATAGGAAATTTAAGTTCTGGATTTGGATGATTGTCATCTGGACCAGTTAATTTAAATTCACCAACTTCCTTATCAACAAGGTCAAAAAGCCCGTCAACATCCATTTCTGGATATTTCCCCTTGATGTGATTCCTGAACCCCTGCTCAAGCTGTTCCTCACCCGCTCCCATCGTTGCAATATTAAAATTGAAGCTTCTCTTTGGATTATTCTTCTTAATTCTGTAGAGCGCTCTTTGAGTTTGGTCATTCATGTCTTCCCAGAATGAATAGCTCGAAATTGGATTATCTCCAGTTTCTATCTTTTGACCATCAACTATAAGGTCAACCATAAAAAAGCTATCACTTTCACCATTTTTCTTGTCAAAATGCTTTTCTCTATTTTCTATTTCTACTTCTTTCATTTGATTAATTTTTCATTAATTCAACAAATTGGTCAACCTCAAGCTTCTCCGTCCAAAGGAAGTCATGACTAACCTTTGTATCATATATGGAGAACTCTGTTATTACTTTTTCAAACTGAACTTCATTAGTCTTCAGGTTTTCCTTCAGTTTTTCAAGCCTTTCCTCAAAAACCTTAAATGTTCCATCATAGCTTCTAAGTGTAATCATGTTCACAAATTTTCCTCCATCAAGTTTCTTGAAGAAGTTTCTTGATAGATGTGCTCCATGAGCATTTGTAATAGTTTCAAGAATACCCTTATCCTTAGGCTCAATAATACAGCCTATGTGTGCCTCGAAGTAACAATCTCCTGGCATCTTATCTTCAGCTTCTGTTGGAGCAGCTGGGTGCCAAGGAACTGTCTCTATCTTAACTCTAACAACATCATAACCCATAGCCACCATACTATTTTCAATAGCCTTAGCTTCTCTGTAGGCTCCAGAGTTATTTCCAAAGTAATGAGATGATGTCATAACGTCCTTCATAACTGATGCTCCACCATTTTCAAGGTCAAGAACAATAGGTTTAATCTTGTTTTCTCTAATTTTAGAAATTTTACCACAGTCATCAACATACTTGTTTACATCAAATCCTTCACCAGCCTTAATTGTGATGTGCATTTCGAATGGAATTGGATACTCAACACGATTTGACTTAGCCTGAACAGCCTGCCAGTTAAGGGCCTTATTTCGAATCATATCATCAATCTCATCATGACTGTATCCAAGGTCATATCCAATTGACATTGCTGTCAACACAACGTCAGCAACTTCCTCAAGAATAGAGTTGTTGGTAATGAATCTGTGAGTGGTTCCGTGAGCATCCTCATATGGAAGGACTTTTCTTGCAAGTTCTCCAGTTTCTTCAGCGCACTTAAGTGCCTTCTGCGTAATTGTCTTCTTATCTTTCTCAGACAACTTTTTGATGTAATCTCTTAGTTCTTTATCCATTTCATTATTATATTTATGATTTATTCAAATCTTTTTTCAAATTTGCCAGCCTATCTTCGTCAATTGTAACAACCAATGTATTTCCAGATGCAAGATAAGATGCAATTCCCTCTTCAATCAAAATATCCCTTATCTCATCGTCATAATAAACAATCATGCCCTCAAATTCATAGTACCCATAGCAGCCTTTGATGCTCGATAAATTTATAACTCCACTGCCCTGCTTACAAGAGCCGTGAATAAAATTAATTATTACTTCAGAATAATATCTACTTCTCTCCTTTTTTATGATATTCAAATCATTATTCATAACAGTAATCCTACTTTCTTTTTTATTTCTTCCAAACCAACCCATACTACTTTTCTATTCTTCTGTTAATCCTATAAATCTTCCTCTCTTAATATCTAAGTCAATAAGGCTGATTATAAACTCAATGTGAGCCTCAACTCCTTGATAGGTTTTTTGCCTGGTTGGGTCAAATAAAATACCCTTAATAATTTTACCATCAACCATGATTCTATCGCCACGACCACGCTCAATTTCATATCTATTCCCATAGTTATTTCTAAGCCTGGTTAAAATGTGGTCCTCTATGTATTGCCCGAATTTATCTTCCATTTTTACATCATTTTTGAAACTAAAAAACCATTTTCATTTGACATAAATAACTCAACTGAGTCAAGGTCATGATGACCAGCCATTTGAAAAACTGGGTCATTTCCCCAAGTGAACCAAACTACAATATCATAAGTTTCAACTCTATCTCCATTATCATAGAAACCTCCGCCATTGTAGGTTCTATAGGTTTTATTTTCAATAGCTTCTTTTATCATCTCAGTTACAGCATATGCATCTGGAGATTTTCCACCTTCACTTAAGTGTTTTTGCTTAAATGATTCAAATTTTTCTTTTTTATTCATCGTTTTTTCTTTTAAACTTAGGAGAACAACCAAGTGCTATATTTGGTCTAAATATTTTCTTGTAGTAGTCCTTTAATTTATGCTTCTTAATCATTGAATCAACAATTTCATCATATTTCTCCTCATCTATCTCATAGGCCATGAAGTCAATATCCTTTTGACCACGCTCATTAATTGGAGCATTATCCATAAGCTCCTTGAAGTCTGCTGGAGGATTGCTATTTGCGAATAACTCTACATAGCAATCCATCATCGCTGCTTCAAACTTTTTTTCCTTACTCATTCTCATCATCAATACTTAATTGGTCAATATTATTTCTCAGTCTCTTCACAAGTTTTTCTTGCTCATCAAGCTTTTTTTGCTCAACCTTATATTCATTAATCTTCACAAGATTCTCTGGTGTATTTTCCCAGAAGGCCCAAGGATAGTTGCAGTGACACCTGATTCCAGAATCCTTAATTGTGAAGTCATATCCAAGATGATAGCCATCTTCACTCTTTTTTGATTTAACGTCTGTGACTATAATGTACTCTTTTACCTTTATTGAGTGTGGTCGATATGAAAAACTATCTAACTCCTCTTGTGAGTTAACATAAACTTGTTTCTCATCAGGACAATATGTACTTCTCTCATCTTCTTCTCTATATATTGGCCACGCCATGTTTAAGACATAAATATACTCCAACTCAGCCTTTGGCTCTCGCCCCTTATCTATTAAGCAATCAAATATTCCCATTATTTTAAGTATTTTTTCATATCCATTTCCAAGACTGTATCAACAACGTCCTTGGGTATTCTATATTCTTCGAATTCACCCTCTTTTTTTAATAAAACAACAATTCCTCCCAAGAACTTTATGTTTTCATACTTAGTTCCCTTAAGCATATTCAATAAGAGCTTAGCATACAATGGAAGTTGTATGTAATAGTGAGCAAGAGCAGTATCCCAGTAGTGCTCAAATGGAGGTTTCATAAGTGTTGTATATGAGTGAACCTCGAAATTCTTAGGTTTATTACTTTTCCAGTCTGTCACAACAATGCCAATATCCCCATTTTTATCAAGAATAAGCCAAACTTTATCTGGCTGACCAAAATATCCAAGCTCCAAACTACCAAGAACCATTTCAGTATCTAAAAGGACAGCACCTCTTTCATGCATGAGGTTGATAAACTCTTTCCCAGCAGCAATCATTGCATCCCCTGTTAAAGTTTGCTCATCATCACACTCAAAAATTGGTTGACGAACTTCCTTATATGCCCCATATTGATTGACAAGCTCTTGTTCAAGTATATAGTGAACTCTTGAGCCCATATTAGAAGCGTATTCCCCAGTAGCAGCCCAAGACTCAAGAAGTAATCTCTCTTTTTCTGGGTCACCTTCACAGTTTTTAAACGCCCTTGTTCCAGTTGGATTAAATGGAGTATAAAAGCAATGGAGCACAGTTGAAACTGATGGCATATTACTTGTGATGTTTCCATTTAAATCTTTTATATAGTATGTATGAGTATCTTCAACGAATGAAAGTGAATGTTTATTCTGATATTCCAATACTATATCTCTTATATCTTGTGCTATTTCTTTTAAATCTACCATTCAATTATTTCTTTAATTCTGTTAACCTGTCTCTCTCCAATTAACTTATTCATTACATTCCAATAGAGCTTCTCATCCTTAACAAGACTTTCTGACATTCTAAATAATGGAGCATTAGTTTGTATTCCCTTAAGTTGAATGTCGTAGACATATTGAAGCATGAATTGCTTGCTTATTAATATTGTCTCAGGATTTATGTTGAGTAATTCATCATAGTCATCATTCTCCTCCATCAACTTATATGCACTTGGATAGAACTCCTTAAGCAAATTCTTATACAAGCCATTTCCAATTGCTGTTGTTGCCTTTCCGAATAACTTCGTTGTCTGCTCAAGTCTGGATGCTCTATTAATCACAGTTCCAACATAAGTATTCAGATAACCCTCTCCTACGTTCCAAACATTTCCAGAATCAGCTCCAATTCCAAATGATATGTATGTTTTTTCGTTTTCAAGCATAAATTCCTTACACATCTTATTGAGCATTCTGTGTGTAGCAAGAACGTAGGCAAATCCAACCTTATAGTGATTATCGTCAAGAAAAATAGCAAGTATACCATCCCCAGTAGAAGACATATGAACTTTATCTGACAACGTTCTTGCCAATAAGTTCTGATAAACATAGTAACTCTCAATAAACTTCAGGAACTTAGGTGAATCCATGTTCTGGAAGTCCTTAAACGTCTTTGAGAAGTTTCTTATATCAGTTATAACTGAGGTTGATACTTTTTTATCTTTATCAAGATTTGTCATCTTTGCTATTTTTTTATCACTTTAATAAGTGAATTTTATTTTATTAAATTCCATTTAACCCAAGCTCTGTCTGTAGAAGACTTAAGGTCATATGTTTTATCCTTATGACTTACAGCCATTACAAGGCACTTAGTTCCCTCATAAAAGACCTCATCTCCTGGACCATACTTTGGAGCTAATTCCTTAGGCTCCTCTGGCTCGTCAACTAAGTCAAGATTATAAATCTCTTCTTCAATTTTTCTAATCTTAAGAAATATATAGTCATCAAGGTCTTCTATACTAATTTTAGAATCAAGTACTCTTGCTATTTTCATTGTAATCTTATTATAAACCTTAAGTTCTGACTCAAGCTTAATTAGTTTTTTATTTTTTTCTTTCATTTTTTCTTTAATTTTTCAATAATGTCACTACTATTATCTTCACCTTCTCCTATAAATCTTATGATGTCATCACCAATTTTATATCTTGTTTCACATAAATGAAGAGAGAATGACACATCAAAAGGTTCAATTTTTTCAATATCTATAATTGAAATTACAACAGCTGCTTCTGAAGGTGAAAGCTCTTCCCACTCTTCTCTATTTTCAATCCATTCTTCAATCCAACTTTTTTCTTTCTTCTCTATTTCAGTGTTAACAATATTTATTTGAACCTCTACAAGCTCCCATTCTTTAGGTAAGTCTTTTTTCCAGTCAAAATTTCTATCTTCTCCTTCTATTCTAAATTTAGAAAAGAACTCAGCAAGTGAATCCTCGTTTGATTCAATTCCAAATAAAGTTGGCGTAGAGCTTGTTGCCAAGTACACCTCACCAACACCATTGAATTGAATTAATCCATAGTCATCCTCAAATGAAGTTTTTAAAGTCTTAAATTTATTCATCGTTAAGAGCTTTTTCAATTAACTCACCAACCAACTTAGCAACACCAACTGTCGCTGGCTCTTGAATAAATGTAACTCTATCCCGATAAATCATACCCTCTGGAACATTAGGGTCAACCAAGTATATTGGAGTTGTCTTTGGAGCAAGCATCATAAGACCTGCTGCAGGAAATACTCCAAGAGATGTTCCAATAATAATGAAAATATCTGCAGACTTTGCAATTCTCTCAGCATCAGGAAGCTTAGTAACTGATTCTCCAAACCAAACTACATTAGGTCTAAGTTGATAGCCCTCTTCATCTAAATCACCAAGATTAATATCACTATATCCAATGTCATGAATCTTATCTGGACTCATATTTGTCTTTGCCTTTGTAAGCTCACCGTGAATATGAAGAATGTTGCTTGAGCCGCCTCTCTCAAGCAAATCTGAAACGTTTTGAGTTATATGAACTACATCATAATAATCTTCAAGTGTGGCTAAATCATAATGTGCCTGATTTGGTTCAACTGTTGCAAGTTGTCTCCTTCTCTGATTGTAAAAGTCAAGTACAACTTCTGGGTTCTTAAGAAATCCCATAGGTGTAGCAACATCTTCTACTTTATAATTATTCCACAAAGAGTCGCCACTGTCTCTAAAAGTTTCTATACCTGACTCTTTATCTAAACCAGCCCCGCTAAGAACTACTATCTTTTTTTTATTCATAATACTTAAATTTAAAACCTTTTGTATTTTCTTTTCTTTCTTTACAAACATTAATAACATTAGAACCTGAAACACCTAAATCATCACACGCAGCTTTTATAGAATCATATATTTTACCACTATTTAAACAAACTATTTTTTTTGAGGCCCCTTTATTTCCAATTCCATTTTTATTACCCATTAAACCGACTCTAATCTTTTCTTTAATCTCTTCGTTCATTCGCTCAAGCTTAACTTTACTCATTTTAGCCTTTGCTTCTATAGTGTGATTTCTACCTTTTGTGTATTCGCTTTTTTTATTATTTCTTTCTTCAGTGTGTTTTACTCCAATTTTTGATTTACTCATTTTTAACCTTGATTCATCACTATGTTTATGCCCTAAGTTTCCATGCCCTCCATAATTACAATTTAATCCATTTTTAAAACTATCATAATATTCAATCCAATATTTTTCTCTATTATTCAAATTTTCTTTTTCTGGACCACATAAACATTCTTCAATTATTTCATATGTATCTGCTGGATTCCAATTATAGCATTTAACACTATTTAACAACTTTATTTGTTGTTTAAAATCACCGCTACTATAATGTCTTTTTCTTTGTTTTTTATTGATTGTTTGACCAATATAAACTTTTCCATTTGGGCTGGTTAACTTATATATATAACCAATTACATTTGTTAAATCTTTTTTCATATTTACTATTTTTATAGTAAATATGTTTAAAAATTAAAAAGTGTTTTTTAATTATCAATATTTTAAGTAATTATTCCAGCTCCTGTTAAAATTACAATTCTTTTCATATCTTATATAAATTTTATCTTAACTCTATCTTCATCTACGTTAAAGTCTGTAATACCTTTAATATCAATGCCATCAATAAAGTTTTTCCTATTTGACCATCCGCCTTCCCATCGAGTTCCGCAGCTAATATCAACACAGTAGTATTTTCCCTTTATCAAAAAGTACAATTTACAATCAAATCCACCATCAGGAAATTCATCACCATATGAACTTTCTATTAAGTCATTACAATCACGATGAATAAATTCCTTAATATACTCATGTGGGTTATCCGCATCTTTATCATAAAACTCAGTATCAATAACTTTTATTTCTTGCTTTTTAGGAGCCTTTGTGTTCATGGCTATATGAACCCATGAACTTCTTATTTCACTCTGAATTTCATCATCAAACGAATCAATGCCACAACCTCTTCTTCCGTTTAAATCGTTGATAATTTTATCAACAATCAATTCTGCAGTTTCTTTATCCATTTCTATTAATTTGTAAATATCATTTTTACTTTATTTCCAAGCTCTGGATATGCAATGAAAAAAACATTCATATGTTCTTGAAATAAGTTTTCAGGATTTTCAAAAAAAGAAAATTCCACAAAAGTTCTATCATCCAAGAAGTAATGACACATTTCTGAATCCCAAACTTCTTTATGCCAATCCTCACTTGTCATATTAAAATTACTCTCACAGAATTTTTGAAATTCACAAGTATTAACACAAATTGTTAAATTAAGACCTGTTGATGTTATTGGTTTCAGTAATTCTTCAATTGTTTTCATATCTTTTTATTTTTCGCTTATAACTACCACATTAATTAATCCTTCAACAACAGCAAATGCTCCGTTATAGAACTCAGATGATGTTATGTCAATTCCATTATCAGCAAGCAGGTCCTTAGGCCTCTTAGAGCCTCCCGCTCTTAGTATTCCCTTATACATCTCAACAAACTCCTCCTTGTTTTCAGCATCCTTGTACATCTGGTATAAGTTGAAGCTTAAGATGTTTCCGAAGCTATACGCATAGCAATAGAATCTCGTTTGAAAGATGTGAGGAATAATGCTCCAACCATACTTAACATACTCTGGCAATTCCATTTCTGGACCATAGTACTCCTGACTTTTTCTAAGCCAAATCTCGTTGAAGTCATCATAAGACAATTCTTCGCCATCAAGTGTTCTCTGATGACACTCTCTCTCGAAGTCAACATACATTACTTGACGAAACATAGTAGAGAATATGTCATCAAGATTTCTCATTATGAAATAATTTCTATCATCTTCATCAACAGTCTTCATTATTTCCTCAAACACAAATGTCTCATTAAATATACTTGCTGTCTCTGCAAGAGAAAGTGGTGAGTGATAAACTGAGTATGGCTGAACCTGAGACAAGTCTCCATGAATTGCATGACCAAGCTCGTGAGCAAGAGTCATTATTGATTGAAAGTCTGGTGTATGGTTAAGCATAACAAATGACTGCTTATCCTTGTTGTAAGATGCATACGCTCCACCCAATTTTCCATTTTCTGGGAAAACAGATACTCGACCATCCTCAAATATATTTTTTGAATAGTCGTAGAAATACTTGTCAAATTTCTCAATGCACTTTAAATACATATTAAGACCATCCTCGAAAGATATTTCATCTGTAAGACTTACTGTTGGAATTGGAGCAAGGCAATCGTGAAACTCAACCTTATCCTTACCAAGCATCTTCGCCTTATTCTTAAGGTGTCTGTGATATAGGTGATAATTTGACTTCACCATTTCAAGAAGCTTATCAATAACTTCCTCATCCATTTCCTCAGATAAGTTTCTGGTGTGCATCACACCATCATATCCCCTAAGTGTAATACCACAAACATTTTTCTTGCAGACAGACTTGTAAATATTTCCAAGGACAATTTTATTTTCTCCATACTTCTCATGAAGCGCCTTATGAGATTCCCTTCTAAGCTCCTCATCTTGAGACATTCTATCAGCGTAGACTTGAGACTTTGTTTTCTTTTCGCCATTTATTTCAAACTCAAAAGAATTGGTGAGCTCAGTATATATGTCTCCAAGGATTGAGGTTACCTTACTCATCTCAATTGAGACTTTCTCCTCTGGCTTTGATAATGAGAACTTAAGGTCATTTGCAAGACCTATTATATAATTTTTAATTGAGCTATATGATTCAAGCTTGCTTCTCTCCATTAACTTATCATAGCCAATTTCCTTGAATTCCTCGGTTATAAATAAAGTCTTAGATGAAGACTCTGACCAAACATTCTGAAGCCAACCAATTTTTTTTAAGACATCTTGGTCCTGCGTATTAAGAGTATTAAGGTAAGATAAATAGTAGTGAGTTTTAAGAGTGTTTGAGTTAAGCTCGTCAGAATCAGCTATAAATTGTAAGAATTCATCATCTGATAATTTAGATATATTGCCCTCATACTTGCTGATAAATTTATCAAGCTGCTCTTTATCCTTGTTAATTCCATCTTCAATCCTTGGGTCTTCAATTGAAGAGAAATAATGTTTCTCCAAGTCCCACTGTGTTTTTATCTCCATGATTTTTGTTTATTTGTCTATTCAAGTGCAAATATATTTCAAATTTTCGATTAAAAAAAATTTTTATTACTGATTTTTTTGAATTATATTTGCACCGTATTGAAATTAATTAAAATGAGCGAAACTCTATCAAAAAAAATAACAGGAATAGTTGAAAGAATCATTTTCAACAACAGAGATAATGGTTATCACATACTTAGCGTTGAGCTTCCAAACCAAAGAGAGAATGTTGTAATTAATGCATATCATCCAACTATTCACGAGGGACTTACTTATGAATTTAATGGAGAATGGAATACTCATCCAAGATTTGGAAAGCAGATGACTGCAAAGTCTGTTTTTGAAGTTCCGCCAAATACTAAGGAAGGACTTAAGGCTTATTTATCATCAAGCTTTTTCCCTGGAATTGGTCCAGTTATAGCAGGTAGAATTGTTGCTCACTTTAAGGATGATGTGATTAGAATATTTAATCATGATATAGATAGACTTCTTGAGGTTCCTGGAATATCACCTAAGAAGCTTGAGGCTATTAAAAAATCTTGGGAAGATAATGAGGAAATTAATGATGTCATGATGTTTCTTCAGCAATTCGGAATTTCAACTGTGTATGCTGCTAAGATTTATAAGCACTATGGAAGAGGTTGTGTTCAAAAGATTAAGGAAAATCCATACACACTCGCCAGAGACATAAGTGGTATTGGCTTCAAGTATGCCGATAAGGTTGCACTTGAGGTTGGAATTGAGGTTGATAGTGAAGAGAGAATAAGAGCCTGCATCATGCACATTCTTGAGTCTGGAAGTCTTGATGGACACTGCTACTTAATTGAGGAGCAGATTACAATTAGCTCTACTGAACTTTTAGGCGTTGATATACGAGATAGGGTCTCAAATATCCTTAAGTATATGATTCAAGACAGAGAGATAATGCTATATGAGGTTGATGATGAGCCTGGTAGATACTACTCAAAAAAATTGTACTACAATGAGAAACAATGCGCTAATGTTGTTGGAAGACTTCTTCTTGGCAACGTTAATGCTACATTCGATGAAGAGAAAATATTGAATGGATATAGAGGCGTTCCACTGAGCGATGAACAAAAGAAGGGTGTATTCGGCATAATAAATAAGGGTATTTCTATTTTAACTGGAGGTCCTGGTACTGGTAAGTCAACCATGACAAAGGCTGTTGTTGAGGCTCTTCTAAACTTAAGGAAGTCAATAGCACTTGCTGCTCCAACTGGTAGAGCATCTCAGAGAATGACAGAGGTAATTGGAATGAATGCAAGCACTGTTCATAAGCTCCTTAGTTGGGACCCACAAAACTATGGATTTCTTCATAATGAGACAAATCCGCTCTCATGTGACTTCCTTATTATTGACGAAAGCTCTATGCTCGATATTAACCTGGCAAGTTCAATTTTAAGAGCTGTTCCAGATGGATGTCAAGTTTTATTCATTGGTGACGTTGACCAGCTTCCTCCTGTTGGTCCAGGAAGTTTCTTTAAGGACCTTATTGATAGTGGAGTTGTTCCTACATACAAGCTTACTCAAATTTTCAGACAAGGACAAGAATCTAAGATTATATCATATGCTCACCAAATAAATCATGGCGAGCATCCAAGTATTGATTCTCCAATTACTGAGCCAGAAATTTGGAAAGGCTCTACTGACTGTATGTTTATAGACTCTGGAATTGGAGAGCATGGGAAGCCAAGAGCTGAATATCCACAATGGAGCTCACTTCGATATGGTATGGATGTGATTGAGATGACAAAGAGCCTATATATTAGTACAATTAAAAAGTATCGAAACTTAAGTGATGTTCAAATTTTAATTCCAATGAAGATTAGCGACCTTGGAACCATTAGAATGAATGAACTTATTCAAGAGGCTGTAAACCCTGCGGTGAATGGGAAAAATCAAATAAAACTTAAGGATAAGACCTTCAGAGAGGGTGATAAAGTTATTCACACTGTCAATAACTATGACATTGATGTATTCAATGGTGATATTGGCTGGATTCAAGTAATAGAAGAGGTATCTGGAACTGCTGAGATTAAATTTGGAGATGACAGAGTAGTTAAGTATAAGAAAATTGACTTAATGGAGCTGGAGCTTGCCTATGCAATTACTTGCCATAAATCTCAAGGTTCTGAATTTGAAGCAGTTATATTACCTATAATGCCACAATACAGTAGGATGTTGTATAGAAACTTATTATACACAGCTTTAACCAGAGGTAAAAAACTGGCTATTTTTGTTGGACAGAGAAGGGCTTTTAACAAGGCTATTGATAACGTTGACCCAAGAACCAGGCAGACATCTTTAAGAGAACTGCTAATTGAAACAGATATTATTAATTCGATGATTTTATAATACTCTCAAACTCCTTCATGTATTTTTCTATTATAAAAATAAAATTATATCCATTTAATTTACTTCCTCTTTTTTTACAAAGATTCTTTTTTAAATCTTTTTTGAAGGTGTATTCTGATTTTATTTCAATAATTAGATTTAGAGGTTCATAGTAAAAATCTGGGTAATATATTAACATTTTATTTTCAAAATCATATCTAATAGTTGACCCTTGTTTGATATTTATGTTTTTTGTGAAACAATAATCTAAAAATTCTTTTTCATAACTTCCTCTATAAAAGAGTCCAGTATTTTTATGTTTTTTTAGAAGGAATGAATTTATTTGCTGTTTATAAAATATTTCTTCTACATGAGATGAATATTTTTCACCATATTTTAACTCCATAGTTAGTTCTGCCTTATTTCTATTAGTATAGTATGGGTCACCATGATTCTTAAACTTTGTTTCTTTACACTTTTCTCTATTATTATACCCTATAACTCCATGTAATTCTAAACTTGTCTTATTTCTTTTTTCTACATTCACAAAAGTTGGGTCTCCATACTTATCAAACTTTGTAGCCTTCATCTTATTCATCACTTCTTCTGATTGTGATGGAACTTTACAGCCATATTTTTCTAAATTTGTAAATTCAACTTTCTGTTGAGCACATTTCCTGCTGCAACTATAAATTCCGTATTTATAAATATTCTTATTATAGTCTTGGTATTTTATCTTATTATCAGAACCACATACATCACATTTCACATCAACTTTTTGTCCACTTCCAATAGAAATGTGTTCAATTGGAATTATCCTTTTTTCGCCAGACCTCAAATTTTCATAACCAAGTTCTTTAAAATGTTTGAATAGGTTTGAGGTTATAGTTATTTCTATTTCTTTATTTAATAACATTTTTAACCCCTTTCTCTAAAACCTCTCTAACTATTTCAGATATTTTAACTATTCTATTTTCTTTATTGCTACGTTCAATAGCTTTTTCTACATATTTCTGATATAAATCAGAACTTAATCTTACACTTAAGTGCTTTTCTTTTGATTTTTCCATTGTAATATTGTATATTGTGTTACAATTATAAATATTATAAAAAAATAGAAATTATGGGATTTTATTATTTACATGACAAAAAAGTAGAAGTAAAAACAGTTAAGGACTGTAAATATATCTATTATCACCATAGGGGTCTTGCTCCATTTACTGATGAAATAAAATTTACATCTGAACCAGATGTTAAATATTGTCCACATAAAATGGATGATAACAAAATGATGTTTGACCCTTTGGATGACAACATTGATATTCTTGGAAATGAAAAAACAGTAATTGCAAGATTTATAAAAATAGCAAACCATGAAGAATTTGAAGTATGGATAAATGAAACATTTATTTTAAATTAACGTATAAATAGATATAATCAATAAAAATTTATAAAAATGAAAAAATTAAAATTAATTACAATGTTTTTGTTTACAATGTTAACAACAACATTTTTTGGACAAAGTGTTTCAGAGGTGGTAAGTTTAGATTCTACAATAACAAAAGAAACACTATTTAGTAATGCGTTATCGTTTTTCGCAACTACATTTAAGTCTGCTCAAAACGTAATTCAAATGAAAGACCCAGAAACAGGTAAGGTTATTGGTAAAGGGTTATTATCCAATGGTCGTAAAGTAACAATAACTATTTCTTGTAAGAAAGGTAAATATAAATATGATATTGAATATGATTTATTAGGCGAAAAACCTATTAATATGAATATTGATAAATGTGGTGTACTAAAAGGCATAACATATTTACCAATTACATTTAATAATGGTAAACCTTTTTTAGATATAAATAAAATTTATTTTACAGCAACTGGACAAACTAGTTGTAATAATTGCTGGAAAGAAGGGGAGTATATTTTACACTATGATGGCAGCAACAATGTAATGGGATTATCTAAATCTGCAATAGAAAAATGGAGGGTTTTGGTTGATGAACAATTTAAAGTGAAACAATTAGAATTATCTAATTTAACACCTAAAAATGATGTTGAATTAGATAATTTAATATTAACGCTTAAAAATGAAATGTCTAAATCAGATTGGTAAAATAAAAAAAACTTTAAAATGGCATTTACTTTAGTAACAGCTAAGACACACAGATTTATTTCAGTAAGAGTTTATCCATCTGAATACATGCTTAAGAAAATTCATGAGGGTGACAACAAGGCTCATAAGATATTTAGAGATATTTCTAAAAATTATTATGAATTTTACATGAAGTTCATAGAGTTTGCCACTGGCAAGTCATATAAAGATTATCAAGATGAATACTTCTTGGGAACCAAGGATTCAACAATGGAGGAACTACATGAGCTGACTGGAATTAAAATTGCTAAGGCTGAGGATTATGAAATTTATTGCATCCCAAGAAGACCTGAAAATGACAGATTATTTGACTATATAGTTGAAAATGTTCCTTGTAAGTTTAAAATACTCAAGAGGACAAGGGGCACATACATGGACCATGGACCAACTACTTGGAGGAGAGACTCAAACAGACTCTCTGATGAAATGAGAAATAAACTAAGAGGTAATGATAACAAAAAAGCCTGACAATTGTCAGGCTTTTTTTATTGCTCTCTTTCTTTTTCCTTTAATCTGTGATGTTCATTAATCTCTAGGAATTTCTGCAGGAATTGTTCTCTGGTTAACTTCTTGTACTCATTAAGATTTTCATAAGAATGATATCCAGTAGATGTTCCTACTTTTGAGAATCCTTCAGCAAACCCTCCACCATCTCTTCCAGAGTCCCAAATCAAGTAAATATACTCATGCTTATTTAATACTCCTTCCTCTGTTGAATAGTATCCTTTAAAATTTGCATTACTTAATCTGTCTTGCATAATTTCAGGATTCCAAATCAGCTCAATATTCTTTTTAAAGCTTTTATTGGCTCCATTTTTAGTTTCATCATCCCACTTGGCTTCTCTAGCTTCTAATAGTTCTTCAAAATCTATGTAATGCTTTGATTCCATGTAAAAACTCTTTATAGTTTTTCTGGTTTCCTGGTCAACAAGCTCTGGCCAAATCTTTTGAAGCTCTTCTTCCGATTCTTTAAGAATTGCATATCCGAAATGCTTTTTCACCCATGCAAGAGTTGTGGGTGATTTTACAATTCGCACAAACTCAGCCTCAATGGAGGGTGATACATAACGTTTTTTTGAAAACGGTATCTTATCTGTAAGGACTTCAGCGTCTCCGTCTCTGGTCCAAAATTGAATAACCCTTGGCTCGCTTGTATCTACTATTAAGCCATAGTTACAAAACTGTATTGACTTATCCCAATAAGAACATTCGTGAAAATCTTTCACAGTTAACATAACCTCCTTTGGAGAATTGATATATACGCTTTCTGGATTCATATTTATTTACTTTTGTTATTCTTGATGAACTCAATCAATGCAGACTTGCTTATAATGATTGTATCGTCAAGAGAGCTTTGAATTAAGTTATCTGGAAGTCTATCATGGAATTGTCCAAGACCAGTTACAAGCCAGAATGAACCTTCGTCAATTGTTACCTCTCCACTTTTTCCATCCTGAAGCTTTGTTAAACTTCCAGTTATTTTATGCACATTTTGGTCGAGCACAAGATTATCATACTGCAGACCCTCAAATTCCTTTTCCATTTATTCAAATTTATTAGAGTAATTAAAAACATCATCAATATTTTTCTTAAGTTGTTTTTTCCAATTTTCACCAGCATTTGACGCATAATCTTTTAACTTAGAATATTGTTCTCTATTAACTCGAATAGAAATAACTCTAAAAAATCTTGATGGACCATCAGTCATTCTGAAAGGAGCAATCATCTCTACTTTTACAAGAATGTAGTCTTTCTCAAAATATTCTTCATCTGCAGTAAAATATGTAGGAACATAACCATCAAAATTGTTCATGTAATTTTCCTCAAATTCTTCAAACGTCATTTCCATAAAATTATTTTTTTAGTTAACTCCAAGGTCTTCTCTCTCAACTTGAAAGAAGTAGTCCTTAGCGATTGTTGATACATACTTAGCAATATCCTTAATTTCAAGACCAGCCTCTACAATAATATCTGACTCCTCCTTGATGATATCATTCATCACAGCCTTGATATAGTTACCAAGACCTGACCTATCGAGTACACCACCATTAATAGTATCAAATGTCTCTGTAATCATCTGGCTTAGTCTCCAAGATGGAGTGACTTGTTCAGCAATCTGCATGCACTTATTTATTTTTTCATCATCAACAGGTTTCAAAGTATTAGTCTTAGACTTTGCTGAGTGCTTCTCACCTTTTGACTTAAAGATAAGTCTGGAGCCATCTTCATTTAAGTGTGAGAATACAATTCCCTCACCAATCATTTTAGGATGTCCAAGTTCCTTAGCAACAGGACATTCATTTTCAACATCAATTGTCATTTCAATTATTTTATTTTGAGACAATTGAGGCACATTAAAGTCAACTTCAATTGAAAATGTCTTGAAGGTTTCTATGTTATAGATTCTATTATCAATAGAGTCAATTTTATTTGTTGAAATCCAATATGCAGATTTACCCTCTTCAAAAGGAGATACTTTAGCATGACTAAATATAAAAGCACTCTTATCTATCTCAGAAATTCCAACAGATTTCTGAATACCCTTTCCAGCCCACTCCATTCCAAGCATTATAGTATTTGACTTAAGGTCAATTCCATGAACCTTAGCAATAGACTTAATTAAGTCAATAAATATATCTTTCTTAGACTCCGCAAAGAATGCGAATCCTGCGTTATCGCTAACTGGAGTAATTATCTTCTCCTTAGATTGAATCCAATAGCCACTCTCTTCATTATACAAGAAGGCAGCGAAAGTCCCATGAAGCTTACAGGTTCCTGTAAATATAATTACTGGCTTCTTAATTGATGGGTCATAAATTGCATCTCCATTATCATCAAGTCCAACAAAATTTGCTGTTCTATTTACATTTGCAACAACCTCTCTAAATTGCCCGATTGATGCAGCACTTACTAATTTTTTCATATATTTTCATCAATTTTAATTCTCTTATTTGTTTGAAACCAAAGCTTTGGCTCAGCACTTCTAATCAATTCGTTTAGTTCTTCAACTTTCTTAGATATCTCAGGGTGATAGTGAGAAACGCCATTATAATCTGCGTCACAATATTCCTCATTAAGCTCATCAATGTTTATCTCAGAAATTTTAACAGACTTTTCACAAAGCATAAGCTCAAGGTCTTCTAATTCAATTTCATTTTCTTCACAATATTCTAATACTTCATCCATATCAGAAAAAAACTTATCATTATATCTCTCACACATCATTGACTTACCATCCCATTCAACTTCTTCTAATTTTAGAAAGTTTTCCTTAGACTTTTTTTCAGAACAAACTCTGCAATAGCTATTTTTTGGAAAAATCTCACCACAATCACATTTCCTATGAGTGCTATTTCCATAGCGAGCCCTTCTCTCACCTTCCTCGCCCTTTCCGTAGTAAAGCCTATCTGGACCAGTCCAACCTTCTAGGTCAGTTCTGTACTCAACTAAATTTGGGTCATCAAAAAATCTAATTTCATTTTTTATAGATTTATTCATAAACAATATTTATTAATTTTTTAACTTTCCATAAATTCTTTCTTCATCTAATGGATAACCATCTTCTCTTAATAAGTTAACTATTCCATCTAAATCTGAAATTTTTCTATAGTTATATGTAGCTCTTTCACCTGGATATTCGTCCATTTCAAAAACTTCATTATATACAAGAGAAATCATAAATATAGACTTCCACCTATCTGTATAATTAAATCTCAGATTATAATAACCTCTTTTTAGTTCACCATTTTCATCAATAAAAGTATTATCAGTTTTTGTAGATATAACTGTTACATCTTGACTAAAATGAGAAGTTTCATTGTATTTATATTTTCCAAATGTTCCAGTTGCAAGGTCTATTAAATCTTGAGCCCTTTTACTCATTGCTGTTTTATTTTTTATTTCATCCATGGCTTATGTATTGAATATTCTTTTCTAATTACTAATAATGTGTCTAAGCAGTCCTCAACAGCCTTGTGAGTTACAACTTTTTGAACTCCAGCTCTCTCAAGACAATCTCCAAGTCCTGGAGGCGCATCATCAAGATACCAATCAATATACATACTTGTTGGGTCAATTGTTCTATGACGAAGATTAACATATTGACTCCACTTAGGGATTAAATCTATAAACTTTCTGTCAAATGCATCGAAATTCTTTCCTGCAGGAGTTATCACAAATGGAGCTTCTTGATAATTTGGTCCCAATAGAATAGTAAAATCATCAGGAGCATTTTTTCTAAAGTGTTCATACAAGAAGTCAAAGAAATCCTTAGCAAGGTCTTTGATTGAGATGATTCCATGATGCTTATCATATGCATCAAGCTCTTCTCCTCTTCGATAATTTTCTCTACCAGCCAGAATCTCAAAAATCCTTGCATTCATGTTAATTGCAAAGGCTCCACCCTTGTATTGCTCATGTCGAATGATTCTATTATACTGAGGGATGTCATCAATAGAAAGAATATTGTTTGTATCTTCAATTACTGCTCCAAACTCAATGATTTGAAGGTCTTCAAGATTCCCATCCTTTCCTGGTACACCAGTTGTCTCGATGTCAATAACTACATATTTCATTTTTTTCTCTCTTTAAAATTGAAAACAAATTTATGTCATTATTTTGAGTTTTGCAAAATTATTTTCTCGATTTTCTAATTTCTCTCATGACACCAGCAAAGCCAAGACAAATTATACCGAGCGAAAATCTTAAGAACCAAAGCCACTTATCTGCTGGAGCAGTAAAAGTCCACATAAAAGATGAAAAGAATGCATTGGCAGCAAAAATACACAGCATCAACTCTATTGATGACATTGAGCTTTTTTTATCTTCTGATTCCATTGATTGGCTTAAAAATTGTTAAGTAGCTTACGAATCCAAGTCTCACAATCCATCTTAATGGGGAAAGTGGGAGTAGTCCCTCAATGAAGCTGTTTCCAAAGCACACATCAAGAATTCCATTAACTACGGATAATAGTGTTAAATATATTAACGCACTAATTACATATTTTTTCATACTTACAAAATTATTTTAAAGTCAACTTGCTTTTTTGTCATATTTACCTTGGCAACCTTAATTGTAACCTCATCTCCAAGTCTATAGCTTTCACCATTATTGAAATTGTTTATACAATAGTTCTCTTGGTCTATGTGCAAGTTAGCACTATGAAGAGCCTCCTTACCAACAAGTCCATCACACCCATTCTCTATAATCTCCACAAACACCCCGTGCTCAGTTACACTTGAAATTATACCCTTGAACTCCTCGCCAATCTTCTTCATCAAGTACTCACACTGCTTATACTTAATAGACTCCCTTTGTGCCTTTGCTGCACGATTTTCCATATCACTTAGATGTTCGCATATTTTTGATAATTCTGATATATTATACATTTTTATTTTTTTAATTGTTTTTTATACGCAAATTTACAAAAAAAGTTTCAATAAATTTGATTTTTCAGTTTTTATTTACTATTTATAATTGTAAGACAAATTAAAATGTAAGACAATGAAAAATAAAGATAGAAGTGTAACTCTAAGAATTAACTCAGAATTATATCAGAAATGTATTGATAGAGCGCTGGAGCTTGGCAAAAAAGAGGGTAGAATAGTTAATGTTTCTGAAATAATCAGAATACTAATTGAGGAAGGAATAAAATAATGTCAAAGAGATTAACAATAGAAGAATTTATAGAAAGAGCTAAAAATGTTCACGGAGATAAGTATGATTATTCTCTTGTAGTTAAATATGAAACAGCCAGAACTCATATTCCAGTGATTTGCAAAAATCATGGACAATTTATGATAACACCAAATCATCATGTAAATAGAAAACAAGGATGTCCTGGCTGTAAAAAATTAGGTCTGGATGGATTTTTAGAAAGAGCAATTAGTATTCATGGTAATAAATATGGCTACTCTCTTGTTGAATATAAAAATAATAAATCTAAAGTTAAAATAATTTGTCCAACACATGGAGTTTTCGAACAAAGAGTTAATGACCACTTATCAGGAGCATGTAAATGCCCTGAATGCATAAATGATTCACTTAGAAAAAATGTTGATGATTTTAAGTTTGAGGCATCTAAAACACACTCAAACAAATATGATTATTCTTTGATACATTTTATAAAAAACAATAAACAAAAAATTTCTATAATATGTCCTACTCATGGAGAATTTCAACAACAATCATTATGTCACCTTCAGGGTCAAGGGTGTCCAGTATGCAAAGAGTCAAGAGGAGAAAAGGAAATTAGAGATATATTAAAAGAAAATGCTATAATTTTTGAGAATCAAAAGAAGTTTGACGATTGTAGAAATATAAACCCACTACCTTTTGATTTTTATTTACCAGAATATAATATTTGTATAGAATATAATGGAAGACAACATTACCAAACTGTTTCTAATAACTTTTTTGGAGACGAAGAGCAATTGATGCAAACCCAAAAAAGAGATAAAATAAAATATCATTATTGTAAAAATAATGATATTAAATTAGTTGTTATTAAATATGATGAAAATATATCTGAGAAGGTAAACGAATTATTGACCACCCTTAAGGTAGTGCCACAATAATCTATGACTGATTAAATCGCTATACCTTCTAATTGGAGAAGTAAAGTGACTATAGTGCTTAAATCCAAGTCCATAGTGACCAATCACCTTTGTAGAATAAATCGCCTTAGACATTGAGCGGATTGCAAGATTTGAAATCATTGCTTCCTCTCCACTTCCAACAGCCTGCTTAAGCATCTCATTGAGGGACTCCTTGGTTTGGTCAATGCTTCCAGATGTATTGAAGCTATATCCAAATTGCTGAACAAAGGCACTTAGCTCCTGAAGCTTCTCCTCGTCTGGCAAGTCGTGAGTTCTGTATACAAATGGTCTTGTTAAACCATGAGCATAAGTCGCAACATATCTATTTGCCAAGAGCATGAACTCTTCAATAAGCTGATGAGCCTCTGCAGACTCATGGAAAAATACATCCACTGGAGCTCCAACCTCATCAAGAATGAACTGAGGCTCTCTTCTTGAAAAGGTTACAGCACCTTCCTTAAATCTTTGTGCTCTAATTTTCTTAGCAATTTGATTTAATACCAACACCGACCAATCAGCTTCTTCAATAACTCCAGAAGATGGACCTCCATATGGAGCATCTTTCTCACCTTGTTCGATGATTTCTTGAGCTTCCTCGTAAGTGAATCTACGGTCAGAATTAATAACAGTTTTCTTGAAAGAGTGCTTAACTACTTCTCCTTCTAAGGATATTTCGAAAATAACAGAGAATGTAAGTTTATCCTCATTTGGCCTTAGCGAGCAGATTCCATTTGACAGCCTCTCTGGGAGCATCGGGATGCAACGGTCAACAAGATACACTGATGTCGCCCTTGCGTAGGCTTCCTTGTCAAGTGCGCTTCCAGGCTTAATGTAGTGAGCAACATCTGCAATGTGAACTCCTATTTCGTAGTTTCCACTCTCAAGCCTTTGAAATGATATTGCATCATCAAAGTCCTTTGCAGTCTCAGGGTCAATTGTGATGGTTAATACATCACGCATATCCCTTCTCTTAAGGATTTCACTCTCAGGAATTTCAACTGGTATTGCATTTGCCTCAACATCAACCTCAGGTGGAAATGAATAATCAATTCCATGCTTAAACATGATTGAGCCCATCTCTGCCTCGTGAGTCTCAGGCTTGCCTATTACCTTAATAATTATTCCAGTTGGACTCTTCTCTTTCTTACTCCATCTTTGAAGTCTAACAGCAACAATGTCCCCATTCTTTGCTCCATTAAGTTGTTCCATAGGAACATAGAAGTCAACTGGCATTCCATTACCAGAAGTTCTAACAAAGGCATGACGCTTTTCTTCATTTATGTCTATTACACCAGAGAAGTCTATTTTATTTCTGGTAACAATACCAACCACTTTCCCTTGAACATCCTTTCCTTTACCACTTTCGTCTGGAATTAACTCAATATTAACTAAGTCACCATCAAGTGCTTGACCAACATTCTTCTTATTAATAAATAATCCGTCCTTGTATGTTTCATTTTTTAAATAGGCGTGTCCATTTCTTGATAATTCGACTACTCCTTCTATTTGTTTGTTTTTCATTCTTATTTTTTTGTTAACTTAGGCAAGTGACTCATCGACTTCTCCAATCCACTTACCATTTAATATTATGTTATGTCCAATACCGCTTGGCTTAGGGCAAAGCCACCCTTTCTTCTCAAGGATATCCATTTCCATATCAAATCTTCTAAGAGGTCTGTATGGAAGAATTTCTCCAGCAAATCTATTATATAACTCACTTTGAATTAAATTGACTATATCTGGCTCATATCCAGGAAATGTTAAATTCATCCAGTAGTGAATATTTGACAGGTGCTGATGGTCAATTTGACTAATATTTTTTCTTTGTCCCTCAAATGTTTGCCAAATTATATACGTTGATTCAGAATTTCCAAATCCATTATCAACAAAAACTTCTCTTTTCATTTTACTTATTTTTTGTTTTTTATTTCTGAATAAAAAGATAGACAATTTTGATTAGGTGATAAACCAGATACTTGACCATCTCCAGTCTCCACTATAAACCAATCACCATTCTGCTGCTGGATTACATCAATAGTAAAGAAATTACTATCAATATTTGCAACCACATTCTCTATATTTTTTTTAACAAAAAAATCAGGAGTCTCTACCCATGGTCCAACTTGATTTGAATTTGGACATGATGAAATAAGTTGCTTATTTAAGAAGAATAATCTCCACTCATTTACATTTCCATCAACATCTTTTTTAAGTTCAATAAAATGTTTAAAGAAAAGTCCTTCGTTAAATAATTTGCCTCTGTACTCAATAAATTCATCAACTATTTCCTTAAGCTCTTCTCCACTAATTCCACCCTTGATGTGAAAAAGTCTTGGGTTACTCTTGGCAGACTTTACAAAATCTTTCATTAAAAAGTCTTGACCCTGAAATAAGTCAGAAATAGCCTGCAGATTTTCTACAGTCCAATTCATCGTTGACGTGCTCGTTACAGAGAAGTCTTTAATATGCTTGTATGATTCTGAAGCATAGTGACAATTCTTGTATTGAGCAGGCGTATTAATCAATTGAATGCCATGCCCTAATAAAATATCATACAACTCAGTGTATTGAGGAATTGTAAGCATCCAACTTCTTAAAATAATTGTTCCACCATCTTCATGGTAATTCAGGTTTGTATGAATTTTGCCTTCACTAACAAATAAGTCATGGTCGAACAAATAACACTTAAATCCCAATAGGACTGCAGAGTTATATTCTTCTAAATATAGGTCATCAACTTTTTTATTGTTGATTTCGTGACATGGAAAAAGTATTTTCATTGACTATTATACGAAATTTTATTGAAAATGTTTCAAGAAGATTTTAATTAGGCAAATATCCTTGATTCTGGGTGAGCCGTCAATCTCTTGAAACCATCATAGCAAAAAGTCTTATCTTTTGCGTATTTTTTAAGAGTCTCGAAGTTAATGTACATATCTCCATTAATTAGAGATTTTTTCCACTTGGTTGCTACATAATTTCTTCTCTTAAGGACTTCTGGAACCTCTTGCGAGAAATTCACATTATTTACAACTCTATCTGCAAGACCTGGATATTCATAGATAAGCGTGTGGTCCATTTTAACTTCTCCAATAAGATTTGGTGCTCCTCCACCATGAGAATCCATTGTAGGGAAATAAAGCCAATTATAGTGAGTTGGCTCATATTCAAAAGTTACTGGCTGAGAATCCATTTCCTCAATCCCATCAAATATACAAAATACAAAGCTCCACCCCTTATAGTGAATTTCGAAAAAGTTAATTAGTTCTTCAGAAATAACTGGACCCAAAGCTCCAAGTCGTTCCACAATCTCTCTAACATCTTCAGCAATCATAACATCATACATTCCAACATTAAATCGGTCAAATCCCTTAGACCCAAAAGAGAGACCTCTTGAATAAACACCATGACTCTCGTCATAATCTAAGTGAGCTTGGTCTTCAATGTTTTCTAAGAACTTATTGTAATTGGTTGTGTCCATGAACCATTCTCTCTTTAACCTACCTGGTATTGGTAGAATCATTGAGTTTTTATTCCCAGATAAATTCTGAGCCTTATTGCTATAGGATAACAAGTGTCTTCCGTTATCAAGAGCCATAGACATGATTCTTGTCTTAGATAATTTCGCCTTAGCTGATGTAATACACATATTTTTTTTTATTTAATGTTTTCTAAAAATGATGTTGGGTCAAGCAATTCCTCAGGTCTATCCTCACCGTGCTTCCACCAAACTGTCTCAGTCATACTTGGGCTATATAGCTCAATGTGAAGCATGGTCAACTGTCTCAGTCATACTTGGGCTATATAGCTCAATGTGAAGCATGGTCATTGGAAGTCCTTTGTCCTTCTTAAGAACTGTCTTGACACTTCCTAAAGTATCTCCACCATTAACTTGCTGACCAATAGATACCCTTGAGCTGACCTCGCCATACACAACGACTCCACTTGAGCCCTTAACCCACACTGCATCTGTCTCTTCCCACCACGGAGAACCAACACTTGCTCCAGTAAATTTTTCAATGTTTATAACAACACCTGATTCAACAGCCACAACGAGTGCGTCTGGCTCGCAATAAATGTCAATTCCAGTGTGTACGTCATTTTTTCTGATGGCACCGAAGTACCCTTGAGTCTCAGGTCCTAGAAGGTTTTTACTCGCAGATGGTATTGGCCAAATCCAACTCATTATCTACGACTTTCAGTGTCAATTACCCTACAAAGCTCTTTCTTAGCATCTTCTTCAGACTTTCTGTTGTTCATAAATTCAGTAAGCCTATTACTAAGAATAACTCTTGCCTTAGAATAGTTGGCCTTTGACGTACTTTCTGTAATACCAAGACTTTCGGCTATATCTTTATGAGTCATTTCCTCAAAAACTATCATATTGAATACTGTTCTATAGGCTGGAGATAGACTATGTATAACTGTTAAGCATTCTTCTGGAGAAACGTCAAATGACTCAAAAGCCCCTTCTGCTTCTGGCTCCATGTTATTTTCAGATACTTGCTCTAAAAAAAATGATTTCTTATTTTTTCTTATATAGTCAATTGTTGTATTAACAACAATTCTCTTGGCCCATCCCTCAAAACTCCCTTTAAGTTCAAACGTTTTGATTGACTCAAAGATTTTTATAAAAGAATCACTAAGAATATCCTTAGATAAGCTGTCATCTTTGATATATCTCTTGACAACAACAATCATTTTGCCGTATAGCATCTCAAATAACTTCTTTTGAGAATTTCTATCCCCAGACTTACAGCCATCTACAATTTGATTAATGTCCATCATGAGAATTAATTTTAGAGTTCTTTATTTGGGGTTTTCTTCATTTTACTCCTAATTATCTCTCCAACCAAGAAGACAATAACTCCCCAGGCGAAGAAGAAGAAGTTAAGAGAAAATACAAGAGCAACCACAAGCCAGTGGCTCATCCATGTATTTTTATACCTAAAGTAATAAATAATTGTTATTAGTGCTGCTATAAGAAGCACAATAAACGTTGGTATTCCTGATACTATCATAATTATTTTTTTGAAATTTATAGTTATACGTAGATAATTTAAAAATGTTTCAATTATCCTGGCATGATGTCTTTACCTCCTCCAGAAGAATTCATTGCCTTATTTCCACTTCCAAATGTTGGAGATGGAGTTGAGGATTCAGTTCCGCTTATTCCCTCAGCTATTTTCTCAAACAAGACTCCCATCATTTCCATCTTAGACATCAACTCCATGAAATCTGTCAAGAAGTCAATTTCCTCATCAGATGCATCGGAGAATCCCTTATCGTATTCTTCTACTCCAGATTTTTCATCTTTGCCCCTCTCAAGTTTTTTCATTCTTGCCTTCATTAGGCTAAAAATTTGCTTAAACTCTTTTGACAAAATATCATCCTCCTCAATAGCCTCGTAGACGTTTACCGCAGTTATATCTACTGGCTCACTTGGATTATACTCATTGATTTGTTTCTTGAAGTTCTTCATAACGATTCGTCTCTCAGAGTCATCTCTTGCATATTCATCATTTTCAATAGCACTAATGATTACGTCTTTTAGATTTTGATTAGACTCTAAGTCTAACCCTGAGTGTATGATTATTGCACCAAGAACTTGATAGCCGATGTTTTTATCATCCTCATCTGTCTGAGAGTTTGAAATCATCTCCATGATTTCATCAATTTTTTCTGACAAAACTTTAACTGGAACTGGGTTTAGCTTATCTTTTTCATCATATTCCTCAACCCCAAGTTTGTTGTATATATTCTCTCTCCAGTCTAATGGAGCGTCTCCTCCATATATTGTTGTATTCCACCAACCCATAGTAAATTATTTTAATTTTACTGCGAATTTAATGCTTTTTTATTAAACAACAAAAAAAATTTTATTTAGATTATCAACCAACAATTCTGACGTGAAAGAAATCACTGTCAAAGTCGAAGCCTGGAGTTGCAAATTCAAATGCAGACCTAAGGCTAAGTATTGGGTCTTTAAAGTACAGCTTTGTCTCATTAACTGGAAGACCTAGTGGATTGCCCTTATAGTTGGTGTACATATTACAAGGATTTTTCTTGTTCTTCTTTACTTCGAGGCCAGTAAACCTACAGGCCTCCTTTTCTGTAACATAATAGGTTGACTCTGGATTGAATGACCTTATTGCATCCATGAAGGTATTGCAACCCTTAAGGTCATTTCTTTCCATGTATTGCTCTATCTCCTGGTCAATCTCTATCTGACTATAAGTTGTCAAGAAAACCCCATCCCTTGTGTTTATCTCTTTCATAAGCTTCTTTTTTACAGAAGCTCTTCAAATTTTTCTCTCCACTTGGGGTGTTGAACATTTACTGAGCTTCCTTTTGTAAACTTTTTTATTAATTCATGCTCTCTATCATCATCATCTAAGTGTATGTCAATATCCAGCTTATTAATAAAAGAATATTTATATTCTCTATTAGTAAATATTATTTTTTCTTCTGGAAGTTGAATGTTTAATTGATTTAACAAATTTAACACAACTTCATGTTCATTTTTTTGACCCTTATTACAGTTGTTTGGACCAAATCTTCTTGTTATTATATAGACATCAAAGGATTCATTATTACATAACTCTACGAGCAACTTCTGTGTATCATCCTTGTGTGGATTTGCCTCCCCAAAGAAATGTTCATTTAAACAACCGTCAAAATCAAAAGATATTTTTTTCATAAATTTCATATTTTCTATCCATTCTATTTTTAGAATTAGAGTTTTCATAAATATTTTTTAATATTATTTTTGCATCTCCAAAATAATAAGTTTTATACATATTAACATTCTCAGAAACTATATAAATTGGATGTGGTGTAATTTTAAGTTTATCACTTATATATTCTTGTATACCAGTAATTATTTCTTTTGTTGCAATAAAACTAATTCTAATTTTTTTTGATGATTTATCTAATATTATACTTCCATCACCATCAAGCAAGCCCCTTAAATAAGAGAAAATGTATATATCATTTATTTTTGGAAAATCACACACATAACTTTTTCTACTTGTAACACCTTGATTTATCAAGTTTTTTACAAATTCTTTAGAACAAACCTGCAAAGAATAATTTATATATGTTTTTTTTGTTCTTTTATCAAAAATATTTCTTTTAGATATTTTGTGTCCAGAATTGATTGATTTTTTAAATTTTTCTACTAAATCAAAATCTTTTAATAAAAGAGTCGCTTTATATCCATCTCTACTAATACATCCATCTGCTGTTAATAAACCTAACCAATAGGCCTTATCATGAGAGTCTATATTTTCAAAATAAGATACATCTAAATTATGAGCATTTAATTTTTTCCTACTTGAGCTTTTTCCTCTTAATTTAATTCCATTCCTTTTAAGTAAATTTGAAATGCCTGTTTGACTACAATTAAATACACTGCTAATATCTTTTAATGATTTTCCACTGTTATACATTTGGCAAACATCATTTTCATCTACATTTAAAACTTTTCTCATAATCATAAATAGTTTATAAAAATCAAAACTTAATTTTTATATTTCAAAGGATACTTTTTTCATTAGCAGTGTTTTTTTAAAATATAGTTTAAGTATGAGCTTGTACAGTTGGTTACGAGCATATACAATATCCTGATTTCTCTTGAAGACAAGTCTTCGATAGTTGTTCTATTGAGCATTCTATTTATCTGAGTGTTATATGCATCAATCCATTCTCTATCATTAGAAACACTCCTAATCAAGTTATATAGCGTAAGTTCAGCTCTATCAAATATCATAATTAATTATAATCTTTATTCTATATAAATGCAACATAAAATTAAAATTTGCGTATAACATAAATATGAACATAGAAAAAGTTAAAATAATATTGTCTAATATTAAATTTGCTGAGTACTCATGTATAGATATGGGTTGGAAATTTGATGTTAAAATCGTTGAGGACCTCTATTTTATTAGAACTTCATTTCAACGCAAGGACATTAATGATGGTGAATTTGGTACAGGTTGGGGCCGATGGCATACAACACCAGTTGCAACAGCAACCGAGACCAGCATTGTCATGACCGCCTGGGTATGTGTCAAGATGATTGTGGAGCACGAGCTCCTGGAGGGCTTTGAGTATCATGGCAAAAAAGTATTTAATCCACACCAAACTCTTGAGATGTTGATATATCCAAATAAACTACCAGATGAGCGATAACACAGTTTATACTCTCACTGAAGAGGGAAACTCTCTAATTGACAAGAGCGTTGAGACCATGGATGAGTGGCTTACCAACATGAGCGATGAAGAACTGCTTTCATACCATAGGATATGCGATAAGGATGTGGACGAGAGAACCGAGGATGAAGAGCATGAAATATACAGCCACGCTCTTGTACTTTATTGTAGGGAGCTTGATATTGATGAGCTTTCTATAACCAACGAACTTCTATCAAGTATAGGTGGATACTTCTGCATCAATGTAATTATAGAATCCCTAAGAAGAAAGGGGTTTGTTAAGGCAGATGGCCCACTCTTATTGTATAAGGAATTCACTATAAATCTCACGGAAGATGGTCGTGAATTTATAGAAAGTGAAAAAAATAATGAATAATGAAACATTTTTTTATTTTAAACGTATAATAACAGCTAAAATTTGATTTTATGTCAAAAAAAGAAGTAAGTGACAAAATAAGAGTACATCAAATAATTGATGACAACATAGTTCGTGCTATTGGAGATTTTCACTCAGATGACTTCGACCAGGATACATTTGTTCATGAAATCAATAAGAAATTTAAGCTAACTCCAAAGGAATCTAGAGTTGATGGTGTTAAATTGTTAGAAAAAATTATTAAATTGTCCACAGTTAAAACAAGGGGTCGATTTAATTCAAAAGAGCTCAACCAAAATAAGCTCACAAAAGAATTGTTTGAAAATTTTCAATTAGAAAGTCTATGATACAAAAAAACGAACAAATTAGATTGGCTCTTGAGGCATTAGATGTTAATACCATTCAATCTGTATTAACTTATCTTGGCGTTAGGTGGAGAGTTGTTGATTCTGGAGAGAATCGTGTTCCAACAGTGGAGGAGATTACAATTGTCGCAGAACACTGTATGCTAAAGGCATTTGAGTCTAGTGACCGAATATTTAAAATGGGTGGCTTTGAAGCCGAGGTTGTAGAAGGAGTTGTAGGGATTAAATACATTCTAACACAGTCAAACCCTCTCTCAACACTTTTGGGATGAGTTTTATTGAAAATCATAAAGAAGAAATTAACACCCTCTTTGACATACTTAAACTGGATGTCAAGGAGAAGTTTGCGCTCGACATTAACTCAATTGATGAGATTAAGGTTGAGTCAAGGAAAAAACCTTTGGTGTACTTCAGGAAAATGATGATGGTTATTCTTGGTGAAATTTTCTTAAGAGACTATAATCAAGATGAAATAGCTGAGGTTGTGGGCCTAGATAGAACTTCGTTTATCTATCACTCTAAGATGCACCTAAGTGACTACACCAGGTACGCAAGTTATAAGAGGGAATATGATGAAATCAAACGTGATTTCGTTGAGAAAATTGACATAGGTTTAGAATAATAATTATAGGAAGCTTAAAAAGTTTTTAACATTTTTACTTTTCCTGTAACATTTATCTAAATTTTTCGTATATTTACAATATGTAAGCATCGCACTTAAATGTGCAATCTTTGCGTTTGCACGGGGATTCGCTATCCCCCACCTCCACCAGGTCAGTTTTGACAAAACAAAATATGGGGGTGAATTGATTAGACAGCGCCACAGGATAGCTTGCCGTCAGAAATGGCAAAAACACAATCAAAAGCCTTGCAGCTGCCGCTATGGCAAATGCAAGCATGAAGGAGTTTTCAGCACCAGTTGCTGAATTAGCTTAACAAAAAGCCTTGGGGAACAATAGTACCTAAGGCTTTTTTTCATTAATTATATTAATTATAATATTTAAAAATTTTTTTGAAGTTGACTCTTTAAAATATTTTTGACCACTTGTATCTATTATACATAAAGAAATCTGGTTCTTAATACAGTTTTCAAATTTATTTGAGTCATTATTTTGAGTTTGTTTAAGTTTTTTATCTCCAAATATAGGTTCATAATGAAAGATACCATTTAGTTCAAAAGCCAGTTTAAGACTTGGGATATAAATATCTAATTCAGAATTAATTGCATTCTTTTTATTAAAATGAATTTCAAGATTGGGGTATAGTTGTATTAACTGACCTTCAAGCCAAATTTCAAGTTTTGAGCGCATGGTGCCATGAGTTTTATTTTTATTATAATAAGTAGCTTTACATGATTGAGAACAAAAGTGTTTGCCAGATTTAGATTTTTTAATTTCTGAAGCTTTTCTTTCTATTTTTTTTTGACACAAAAAACATTCTCTAACTTCACTACTTATTTTACTTTTATAAAAACAATTTTTAGAACAATATTTTACACTTCCAAAATTATTTTTAATTTCTCTTTTTATTTCTTTTTTTTGAGATAAAAAAGAGGAAGAGCAAATATAACATTCACAACTTAGTTTATCATTTGATTTAGCTATTTTAAATTCCTCTTGGGTAAAAAGTGGTTTCATAATTGTTTTTTATTATAAATATTCAAAATTTTTAAAAATTGATTTTCATAAAACCATTTCTCCACAATTTAATAAACAAAAATCCCCAGTGAACAATATTAGCTGGGGATTTTTTTGTTTATATCTCTAAATCTTTCTTAATTAAATCTCTTAAGTAATCAGAAACACTCTTATCTCCTATCTTATTAGTCATTTTTTCATACAACTCAGCATCTATTCTAAAATTAACTCGCAAGGAGCTTGGCTTAATATTCGCAGAAAATTCTGCCCACAATTCTCTTCTGATGAGTGATTCATCATGATTAAGCGTTTCACACATTTTCTCATACCAAGGACTCCATAGCTCACCATCTCTCATTTCTGCATCTTTAGTCCACCTCGGATTCATTGTCCAATCTAAGTGTAGTGGAGCAAAACCTTGTTTATTCGTAATTCCTCCTTCCCAAATTTTATAAAAAAAATCAACATAAGCTGGAGTTGATGCTATTATAATCTTATTATTTTTAAAACCCATACATGGCATAACTACTGATAGCCAAATAGCCTTCATGTTACTCTCGCTTATAGAGGCAGCCTCATCTATTATAACCATATGAAAAGCATATCCACGACCTGCACTTGGATTTGCTGCAATAGCCTTAATCGAAGAACCATTTGATAACCTTATCTCTTTTTTATTATTTACTACCACATTAGCATCCCAGTCAAAAATATATTTAGGGCAGTTTTCAAGAATTTCTCTTATATTTTCTAATATTCTTATTGATGAGGCTACATTCTCAGAAATCCAAGCAATACTAAAATCAAATCTAAAAATTAAATGCCAAGCCGCATACATAGCTATTAAGTGGCTAACATGCATCTGTCTTGACTTCTTTATGATACTTAACTTATTATCATATAAATGGCTTATAATATTAATATCAAATTCATCCAAAGAAAGATTTTCTTTTCTGTGGGAATCTGAATTAAATCCAAAATTAAAGTCCTGGATAAATTTAAAAGGATACTTAGCGTACTCAGCATATTTAATTATTTCTTCTTCTGTCATACAAACATTTTTTTAATTGTCATACATAAATAGACCAAAAAAAATGTAAGTGAAACATTATTCAATAATATTCGTATAAGTATTGTTACACTTTTTTATAAAATGTTAATAACTTTCTTCAAAATTGTTAAACATTTTTATTTTTCTTACGTATCATATCTACGACAAAATAAATTATAAACAAAACATGAGACAATTAAAGATTACAAAACAAATCACAAATCGTGACTCACACGCATTTAACAAGTACTTAACAGAAGTAAATTCTATTGGAGACACAATTACTCCAGAAGAAGAAATTGAGCTTACAAGGAGAGTCAAGGAGGGTGACATATCTGCCAGAAACAAATTGTGTGTAGCCAACCTAAGGTTTGTAATCAGTGTTGCCAAGCAATATTACAATGGACAATCTCCTCTGGATGATTTAATCAACGAGGGAAATATTGGCTTAATAAAGGCTGCTGAAAAGTTTGATGAGACACGAGGATTTAAGTTTATTTCTTATGCTGTATGGTGGATTCGACAATCAATCATGCAATATCTTGCTGAAAATGGAAGGCCAATAAGACTTCCTCTTAATAAAATTGGGATGGTCAATAAAATTAATCAAGCTAAAGTTGAACTTGAGCAGATTTATGAGAGACAACCAAGTGTTGAAGAGCTATCTGAATACTTGATGGACCTAGAGGTAAAAAAGGGAAATTCTGGTGAGCCAGAAAAGTACACAGAAGATAAAATCATTATTATTATTGGTAGCTCATCTCATCTTACATCTCTTGACGCTCCTCTTGGTAATGGTGAAGAGGCTGGAAGTCTTATTGATGTTTTGGAAAGTGGAAGTGAATACAGTGTCACTGAGAAGACAGATGACAGTGACCTTAAAATTGAACTTAGTCGAGCAATCTCAACACTTAAGGATAGAGAGAAACAGATTGTAATTTTATTCTTTGGGCTCTTTGGAAATGAAGCAATAAGCCTTGAGGAGATTGGAGAGAAATTCGACCTTACAAGAGAAAGAGTTCGTCAAATTAAGGAGAGCGGACTTAGAAGGCTTAAGTCAAGAGCAAGAAGAACTACTTTAAAAGAGTATAGGTAGATTAACTTTTTTTGCTATCTTTGTATTAAAAATATATTATGGTTAAATTAAATCAGGTAAAGACAAGTGACTCAGCTTATAAATTCTTAGATAAGAATGAAAACCTAATTGGTAGTTGCTTTAAGGTAGATAGTAGCAGAGGCTTTTTAATAAACCCACAATTCCCTGTATCAAAAGAATTTAGCGAAAAAAAGCTATACATCTGCGAGTCTCCAGAAGATGCTAAGGAACGACTTGAGGGTGAGCTGAACTGTTGGCTTGCATCCCTTAAGGAGGTTAACAAAAAGACAATGAAAATAGGGTTTGATATACATGGAGTATGTGATAAGGCTCCAGAATTTTTCTCTCTAATCAGCAAATTACTTGTTGACTCTGGAAACGAGGTAATTATAATAACAGGTAGAATGGAATCTCATGGCGCTATTGATGAAATTAAAAAACTTGGTATATCATATACTAAATTTTTTTCCATAGTTGACTATCATATTAATAAGGGGACTGAAATTAAATATGATGATAAAGGAAATCCATGGATTGATGATGATACTTGGAATCAAACTAAGGCGGAGATATGTGAAAAAGAAAAAATAGATTTTCATATAGATGATTCCCCTATATATGGAGAATACTTCAAAACTCCATATGCTCAAATTATTATAAAAAAAGATTAATTCTTATATTTTCACACAAACTTATAAGCCATTTTTCTTTTAGTAACATTTTTTAAAAATTTACGTATAACAATAAATAATAAAAAATGATGACATTCTTATACATATACGGTTTTGTGTGCATTGTATCAATAATAATATTCTTATTCGCCATTAGAAATGCTGAACCATATCCAGAAGAATTAGAGAAAGAAGAAGATGCTGAGTTTATTAAGCAAATTGAGGAATATAAAAAAAGACAGTAAAAATAAACTATCTTTGTTTAATTAAACTTAGATAATATAATTATTTATGATAATTATATATTTAATTAACCAAATCACGTAAAAATAAAAATATGGAAAAGCAGATTGAATTACTAAAGAAATATAGTGTGAGTAACTACTCAATTGATAGTAATATTATAACAATCAATGGCAGTTTGTACTTAAGTTCACTCAAAACCGCTGATAAGGACTTCCTTAAGGAAACAACAATCAACGGCACTTTGCACTTAGATTCACTCAAAACCGCTGATAAGGACTTCCTTAAGGAAACAACAATCAATGGCAATTTGTACTTAGATTCACTCAAAACCGCTGACAAGGATTTCCTTAAGGAAACAACAATCAATGGCAGTTTGCACTTAAGTTCACTCACAACTGTTGATAAGGACTTCCTTAAGGGGACAATAATCAATGGCCCTTTGTTCTTAAATTCGCTTGCAGCTGTTGACAAGGACTTCCTTAAGGGAACAACAATCAATGGCAATTTGTACTTAAATTCACTCACAACTGTTGATAAGGACTTCCTTAAGGGAGCAACAATCAACGGCAGATTGTTCTTAGGTTCACTTACAGTTGTTGACAAAGAAATTTTGAGTAACAACGTTAGTCAGCTTGAGGTTGGATATAACGAAGAAAAGAAATATTGCTTTTTCGATGGCATACTGAGCTCTGCCTTATCTGTCAAGAAGACCAGTGGCTATGTTATATACACAACTCCATTTGGATTTATCGCTCAAAAAAATGAGAAGACAGCCCATGGAAAGACTGTGAAGAAGGCAATTTCTGACTTAGAATTTAAGTTAATTGCTGATAAATTAAAGAAAGAGCCAATAAAAGAAGACACAATAATTACAGGTCAATATTATAGAATTATAACTGGAGCCTGTGAACAAGGAATTGAGTCCTGGAAAAGAGCAAACGGAATTGAGTCAGAAGAAATTAAAGCAAAAGACTTGCTGCCATTACTCCAAAAAACAAATGCCTATGGACTTAATAGATTTAACCAATTGATTGATTGGATTAATTAAATATATAGGTAACTTATTTATTTTTGAGAATAAAATTCTTATTTTTTAAAGACTACTTAATTATAAATTTATAAAATGAAAAAGGAAAACTTTAAAGAATTACTTACAGACCTGTATACCGCATATAATCCAGACTTTTTAAAATATGTACCACAGCTGGTAGATAAATATTATCATCTTGAATTTGATGCGGTTCAAAATATATTAATGAAATATAACCACGAGTCATACGCACACTATGACCCAGCAAAATTAACAGATGAATATATACATCAATTAATTAAGGACTATGATTCTGGAATTAATTCTCTAAAGGATTTCACAATTGAAATGCACATTAAGAGAAAGCAGGAGCAAGAGGCAAGTAAGACTAAGGAGGAAATTGAGAAGGAGGATATGTTTAGACGTGAGGCTCAGAAAGAGTTATCTGGAGTTAAGAATAAACTATCTGAGACTGAAAAGAAAATTGAGGAGGCTCAAAAAGAACTTGACGAAAAGCTTAGAATGATTGATGAGCAAATAGGCAAGGTAGAGCCAACAGTCAAGAGAGTCTCCATTTATGATGATGTTGAGATTTCAATTAAATCTAACTACACTGAGTCTGAGCTTGTATTACCTAATAAGGAAGTTCTTGCTGGACTTGGAAAGGGTACACGACTAATCGTTCAAGATAGGCAGGGGAAGATGATTGGACTCATAGTTGAGGAGATTCTTTATGATTGTATATCACACCCAATGGGAACTCCAATTGTTGAAATAATAATTGCTAAGGGATAAAATGAACAAAGAATTTGTTGAGGTTGAGGGCATTATGTGTGAGGTTAAAAACCCAGGCAAAAAATCTCTTGTTAAGCAATATCAGCATAACTTAAGAATTGAGACTGACAAATACTTAGGAGAGCAGATAGTTACCGATAAGAGAAAGGGATATGCAGACGCTCTTGAGATTAACATTAAGATTGCTCCATTTGTTCTAGGATGGCTTGTAAAGCCAGAAGGTGATGAGTATAGGGTAATAACAGGAAGAATGACTCTTGATGAGTTCAATAAGAAATATACTAAGCCTGCAGCTCCAAATAAGGAGTCGAAGCCTCAAAAGACAAAGAAAGAACCAGAGGCTAAGGAAAAACCTCAAGAAAAGACTATAAAGAAGAGAGTAAAGAAGGTTTAACCTTTAGGGCCTCTTGAGCTCAGAAACTCATTTAACTTCTGAACCGCCTCACTATCATCTGCAGCCTCAACAGTTAAAGTTGGAGTCTTGTTTGTAAATGGCTCAAGAATACCTGGACTAGAAGCTATCTTATCTTCTCTTGTAAATAGAATGCTATTATTTTCTCCCTCGTATAGCAAGTACTTCATAACTATTATTTTAATTCTTTATTTGTTGTCCCATCTGAATATACAATGATTACAACTCCTCTGTAGTATTCATCAACATCTTGACCAAGTAGATTTGTAATTCTAACAACTTTTTTAATTGCCGCTCTATTGTCAATTGCTACAATTTTTTCAAATAACTCAGATTGACCATCATAGTCAACTTGTTTTAATCGGTAGTAGTTAATTACTTCTCTATAACTGTTGTCAACCAGGCTATAATTAATATTTGATTGTGAATTTCCAGCACCATCAACCATATCAATCACATCCCAACTTACACCATCTTCACTTCTTTCAATTGTAAAGTAGTCGTTACTGTTCTCAGAAGCTGTAGACCATTCTAAAACGTTATTTTCTTTTTTATTAAAACCATCGAATGAAATTAATTCAATAGGTAACATTACATTACATACAATTTGAAAGTTTGATAATTTGTACCCACTACTAATTATCAAACCATCAGACGTAAATCTAAATCTAAATCTAAAATTATTTGAACTAGTTAAAGTATTTGAAATATTAGTTAAGGTAGCAAAATTACCAGTCCATCCAACACCAGCACCATATGGATTAATCCAAGTAGCACCGCCATCTAAAGAATATTCTAAAAACAAAAAATCCCATCCAAATTCAGCATTTCCTATAACATCAAAAGAAACATTTATTGTAGATGCATTAGCACATGTTGCATTAATAACTGGTGATGTATATAATGTATTTTGATTATTTGAATAATTGCCACCACAATTTGTTGTTACAACACCAATCCCACATAATCCACCATTATTCCATGTTAAATTACTACCTGAACCCGTATTTGTTGAAGTCCACAAAGGATTAACACCAGGTATCCAACTATAAACTATTTGACCTAAACCAAAAAAGCTAATTAAACTTAGAATTGTAACTAAAAGTAAATTTTTCATTTCAAAAATATTTATATGCAAAAAAAGCAAACAATATTGCCTGCTTTAATAAATATAAATATTTTTGCTTAGAAATTAAATAGCTATATCTTTTTTATCAAATCCAAGATAAACTTTCTCAAATCCAGAAGTTGAACGACCAAGCTCAAAGTTTTCATTGATGAAGTCGATTACCTCCTGTGGGTCAATTGAGTGATTGAACACGATATTTGGACCGTGATTGTCAAGCATTACACAGTAAAGGTTTCCAAATTTAGAAAGACCATTAGCTGTATTCTCACCACACTGGTGACTTCCACACTCATATTCCCTCTGACTAACAACTGGAATTCCAGCAATTGAATCTTTCTTAAGTGGACAATGGAAGTGGACAATGCAGTCACAACTATCGTAAGTACCAAAAATAATTCTTTGACTCTGACCTCCAACAGATGGCTTAGCTCCGTATGCGATAACATCATCATCACCATCAGTCTCAACAATCACCATTCCATTCTTGTGAATGTCATTGAAGTTTGTCTTTCTGATTGAAGTCAAGAACTTATTTGGAGCAAGCTTCGCTGCAAAGTGTCCAGTTGTCGCTCCCTTAAACTCCTTATAGGCACCCTTGGCAATGCAGAAGTTTACAACCTCACGAAGAGCTGGATATACCTGAGCGTCACTCCATGAAACTGGAGTTCCTCCAACAACCGTTGAGCGTGTGAAGGACAGGTGAGTTCTATGCCAAGCAATGTCAACCAATTCCTCAAGACACTCAGCTCGACTCATTCCCTGACCGTAAACACCCTCCTCTGGAGTGATGATTAAGTTCTTTCGGGTCTCGATGTCATTTGCTAAGACAATATTGCAAGAAGTTCTCTTCATAAGGTCAAGACCCTTGCTGAATTGTTCTTGCTCAGTTGCTCCACAAGTCGTTTTAAAGCCCACCAGGAAGATGTCTTTCCTTGTCTTACGGATTTTACCTATAATCTTTTCTGATGGCTTAAGAGTCATCACAGTCTCTCCTGCGGCAGTCTCAAGTCGCTGCGCATGTTTTCCTGACTCAACACTTCCAATTTGACCGTCAAAGTCACAAAGAGCGATATTGAAGAACACAACCTTAACAGTGTTGTCATTGATGATTAGGTCAACCATCTTGTCAACATCCTCATTCGTAACAATTGCACCCTTAGGGTCTGCCATCTTTGTCAAGACAAGCTCTGTGTCCATGTGGTCAAATTGCTTCTCGCAAATTTCAGCTATTTGTCTTGCAGTCCTTCCAAATGCTGGAGCCGCTAATGCAAGGTGAGCTCTCACATGTGAGAACGTGCCACCTCCAAGTACTACTACTTTTTTATTCATGATTATGCTTATGATTACAACGCTTATGATGTCTATAATCCCTGATTCCTATGACCAGGGTTAGAATTCCTATGAATGCCCATAAAATAGCAAACACAGGACTATGCATAATTTTATCAATCCAAGTATCATGCTCGTTGTGTGCATGCTCTGTAGAATATGCAACCAATAGCATTGATTGAATGAATTGGATTATGTGAAACATTCCATGAAGAAGGTTTAGCAATCCAACTGAAATTATTATTAGTGACTTTCTCAATTTTCAGAAGTTTTTTTGGTATTTTCCTGAATTATTCCCATTAGAATTTGATTATAGAGCGTTAATTCATCATTCTTCTTTTGAAGTTGTGAGTTTAACAAATTAAGGGAATCAATGACTAACTCAGTTTTTTTAAATGAACCTTCTCTATTATCTTTAAATTCAAAAATAGAGACAAGTGTATCGCCAACTTCATGTTTATAATCTGTTAGATAATAAGCCACTCCTGAAGTGGTTTTTAACTTTACCCTATATTGATAGCAATCTGTACACTCCTCTACTACATTAATTTGCTCAACAACAAGTGCATTTTGAATTTCCGCCTCATTACAAGATGTAAGAGCTAGAGTAATCAGTAATACTGATAAAAATTTAAACTGTTTCATTTTCGGTTTTTAAAATTGGCTCAGCATCTTGAAAGATGACCCCCACCTTGTTAGTAATTTTGTTAAATATTAAATTTCATCTTGCATATTCCATAGCGGACCAAATGGAGTAGGAATTTTACTATAAGTAAATTCTTTATCTTTAGTAAATATTGGTGGGTCAATTATTGTCCACCTACTTCTAATTACTTTATCAACTGGTCTTTTGTTTTCTGGAATATTTTCTAAGTTAATTACAGCTTCATAATTTTCTCTGCAAATAAATCCACCCCTTTTAAATCTAACTGGATAGTCATTCCAATTAACTCCTTTTTGAGTCATCATCATATCCTGCATTTCATTTGTTGATTTTTTATGAAGTGTTTTGTGCGAAAATAAAGATTGTGCAGCCATTGAAATTGAATTCCTTGTAGCATCTTGCTGCCTCCAAACGAAACAATTATGAACTTCATATGGGTCTGAAAAACACATTACTCTCGCATCAAAAAATGGTAGTTTTTTTGAATTTAATGCCTCAAAAACACCATCTATCCCATCTTCAGAATATTCTTTTTCTACAGACCTATTTAATCTAAGTTGATAAAACTTAACTGCAGCCATAGATGCAGAAATAGATACTATTTTTTGAACTTGGTTTTTAAATAAAGGTTGAGCATTATCAGAACCAACTGTGGTTACAAAAATAGAAATCTCATCAGATTGAACATAAGCAAACTTAGCCCCTTGAATATTCTCACACAAAAACTTTGCTGTTTCATCCATATCAGAAGCAAATCCATCATCAAATGGTCTTTTTAGACCCTTAGTGTAAGTATGAAATGCTTTTCCATCAAGTCTAATTATCAAATAACTACGTGGGCCTAAATAAGACCTACTGGTAAACTCGTAGTTTTTCATCCTATTTCCAAGGTCATCATTTTTAAATTTTCCATCTGTATCCATAAGCTGTTTTTAATTTTCCATTAATACAATCATATATTTTATTTCTTGCTCCACTTCTTAGATTCATTTTTTTTTCTATTTCTAAAGCATTTTTAAAAATATCAATTACATTTCCATTTTTTTTATCCAATTGTTTTATATTTGAATATTTAACTGGCATTTGATATTTAATTTTTCCTTTTAAATTTTCTCCTAAAAATTCATAAGACCAAATATAACCATAAGCTGTGCCACTTCTTTTAACTGATGTGGAAATATTTGATATTCCTACATTTAAAACTTCGCCAACTTCGAAAACAGAGTCCCATTTTTTAATAAACTTTCCATCCAAGCCATATTGATATACTTTCTTTCTAAGTTTTGGTTTTGGTTTATTATATCCACTGTGACCATCTCCCCCATTTGTGTGATTGGCTAAAATTCCATTATTTTCGTCTAACCTTCCAAAATGTTTTATTAAATCTTTTTCTATTTCAAACGCCTCTTTTTCATCTAATCCCTCATATATTTTAATAGATATTGGTTTTCCATCCCCATCTTTAAATATCGCTTTTATAATATTGTTTTTAAGAATTCTTTTTTTTAGACTTGATGGTCTAAAATGACCTTTAATTCTATCTCCAAATCCTTTTCCAATATAAAAAGGTTTATATTCAAACTCTACTCCCTCGTAGTTCCATTTGCCACACCATCTTGGGTCAAGCAAGACATAAACATAATATTTTTTCTCCATATTAATAAATATGGAGAAAAAATGAAAACTTATAATTTTATTTTCATTCTATCCCCTAAATCATCCTTCATATTTTTGTATATTTTAAAAATTATACGTAAATTAAAAATAAATGTTTCAACTTCATTGTAGATAAATAGATGCATTTATAAAATTTTACATATTTATATAAAAACAAGATATGAAATCATTAGAGACAAATGTTAAAAATAAGATAATAAAATTATATAAAGAAGGTATTAGCAATAAAGAATTGGCAATTAAATTTAACATACATAGAACTACAATACAGCGATTGTTAAAAACAGAAAAAATAAAATTACATAAACGAAAAAGCGCTTTAATATGTAATAAAAAATTCTTTATGTCTTATACAAAAGAAAGTTGTTATTGGGCTGGATTTATATTAGCTGATGGATATATTAGAAAAAACAGCAGCAATCTACATATTAAACTACATAAAAAAGATGATAATCATTTGTCTAATTTTTTAAGATGTTTAAACATATCTGAATCAGATATTATAAAAATGGTAAAATATAGAGAAAACTATTCTTATGTAGATTTACATATTGAAGAATTGATTATTGGATTAGAAAAACTATTTTCAATCGTTAATAAAAAATCTCTAACCGCTAAAATAGATGATAAAATACCACAAAAAATGCTAAAACATTTTATTAGAGGTTACTTTGATGGTGATGGAAGTATAAGCTCTATAAGAGGAATATACCCTGTAATATCTTTTACTGGAACTTTAAATACCTTAAATAGTATTATTGAATTTTGTTCTAAAAATAAACTAAAAGAAAATCATGAACCTAAGATATACATTAGGTATCACAATATTATAGGCTCGTTTGCTTACTATGGTAAAGATTTTTTAAATAAATATTATAATATAATTTATGAAGATTCTAATGAACAAATTGAATTAAAAAGAAAAAGAGAGAAAATAATATCATTTTTAAATTAAAATACTTTAATTATGTTAATGGTATTGGCCTCCTAGCTCTAAGAGTATGATTTTTAATCATTGGAACTGCCCTCTGAATCGCCTCATAAAAAGTAGGCTCCTCTTCTATAATTGGTATCACTTCATTATTGAAGATAGCGGCTTCTGCATTAAAAAACCAATAAATACTCATTAGTGGCGAAATAAATGTATCAGCTTTCTTCTCCATTGGAAACATATGATAGTCTCCAAATTCGCCCTCTGCAGCTGGAATTATTTTCGTTTGAACATGTGACTTTCTATGCTCAGGCTGACTCCATACATATTCGCAAGCATTTTTATATTGCTGAAAACAATCCATGAATCCAACAATGCTGCAGCTACCATAGAATCCGCCTTGCTTTATTATTCTTGACATATTCTCAAGAGCAAGGTAGTGAGAAAGATTCTCCTCAACCTCTGTTCCAAACCCAACACAAGTCAATAATTTATTTTGAACATTTGCGTTTTTCACAGCAGCAAGAGTAAGTGTATCTTCCATCATTTTTCCACTTCCTTCCTCATCTCCAGCCATTATTGAGTCAACACCACCATCAACCAATAGTATTGTATCTATATTAAGGTGTTTAACCAATACATTAAGTGAATCTGAATATTCCTTAACACTTTGGTCTCTCTTGAATGTCCAAATTGGAACTTCTTGATTCTTCACATCCTTAAACCAATTTGACAAGTACATCTCTGGCATATTCACAGAAGTTCTAGCTATATTTCCAGTAACACCAACACATCCTGGAGCCATAGGAATTGTTTCTGTACAAGTTGGAATCTCAGTCCAACTCGCATGAGTGAAACTCGCTATGTGCGATTTAATCCCCATTTTTTCAAGAGTAATGTATATTGGTATTCCTGAGAATACATCGAAACCACCTCCCATTCCCATTATGAGAACATTGTTGGAGCTCTTTAGCTTCATTATTACTGGAATTGGAATATTTAGCATTTCTTGTTTGATTTTAAATTTTTTCAATTGTAATTCTATATTTTTCAGAAATTTCTTCATCATTAAGTCTGTTTTTAATTACACCAATAATCAGCTTATCACCTTCTTTATTGGATAATACCTCAGTTGCCTTAGCCAATTTCCAACCAACATCATATCTGTCATGAATATCTTCTTTAATATTTTCTGCCAATTCATAATGAAAATCTTCAAATTGTTGCTCTGTTTTTTCGAAATTGGTTTCATCCACATAAGTTAAAACTTTCATACTTTTAATGTTTAAATATAATTTATACAAAATTACACAATTTATTTTAATTTTCAAAATTTTATCATATTTATAATAAAGTAACGACATGACAATACAAGATAAATACTTAAATATTAGGATTTCTGAAAAAGAAAGAAATGAATATAAAAAAATGTGTAAAAAAAATGGATACACATTAAGTACAAGAATTAGACAATTATTATTATTTGATATGGAAATGGATAATAATGACAAAAATATACTTAAGATACTTTCAAATGATAATAACTAAAAATATTGAAGTAATTGTTGGCACTAAAACATTTAAACATTTTCAAGAACTTGGGTATAATGTCAAAAATGGATGTACATTAAATATTCCAGTCGAGCATCTAAATAAAGGCTCTCACTTAAAAATTGAATCTAAATGTGATATTTGTGGCATTATTAAAACATTAAAATTTCAAGATTATAATAAAAATATTTCTAAATATAAATTTTATAGTTGCAGCAGAAAGTGTGCTCAACAAAAAACTGAGAGTACGAATTTAGAAAAATATGGAGTTAAAAATGTTTTAGAAAATGATTTAATTAAATCTAAAATAAAAGAAACAAATATTAAAAATTATGGAGTTGATAATCCATCTAAATCTGGTATTGTCAAACAAATAAAGAAAGATACTAATATTAAAAACTCAGGATTTGATAATCCTATGAAAAATAAATTAACAATAGAAAAGGCTCAAAATACAAATACTAAAAAATATGGAGGCAAATCTCCATTGTGTGATAAGGGGATTTTAAAAAAATCAGAAAAAACTTGTATTAAACGTTATGGAGTTAAAAATGCAATGCAAAATACTGATGTTATTTTAAAAAACAAAAAAAGTAATTATAATTTAAAAGAATACGTCTTTCCATCTGGTAAAAAAGTTTCAATACAAGGATATGAGAATAGAGCGATTGATTTATTGCTAAAATCACATAACGAAAATGATATAGTTGTTAGAGATAAAAATATTGAAGAGTTTATTGGTAAAATATGGTACATTGGTGAAGATAATAAACTACATAGATACTTTCCAGATATTTTTATAATTTCAGAAAATAAAATAATAGAAGTTAAAAGTGATTGGACTTTTAATTTACATAAAAAAATGAATCTGTTAAAAAGGGAATCTTGTATTAATAATGGTATAAATTTTGAGTTTTTTATCTTCAATAAAAAACAAAGGGTTGAGTTATCAACCCTTCAGTAAGACACCCTTTTCTTTTAATTTAAAAAAGCATCTTGCAGTCGCAGAAACATCTGCAAGTGCATCGTGAGCTCCATCAAATTCTTCATTAAATAATTTTTTATGAAGCTCCAAGAGTGTTGGCCACTTGTATGTACCATATCTAAATGGCATCATTCTACAAAAGTTTGTTGACTCCTGCATTGTACAGATTTTCTTTGGCTCCTCTCTAAATTTAGAATTCATTCTAATCATCTCACAGCCAATAACCTTCTCATCGAATGCCATATTATGAGCGATTAAATAATCAGCACCATCAACCTGTTCAACGAAGTCTTTTAATATTTCACTTAAAGGAACACCTTCTCTCTCACATCTCTCAGTTG